>Ga0160423_10001033_pt1 | contig 23100 bp, 14 predicted proteins | sample CRUFie14St8metaG_FD_108191 | JGI IMG/M metagenome (GOLD analysis project Ga0160423, IMG submission 108191) | Marine microbial communities from the Costa Rica Dome - CRUD Field 142mm St8 metaG | ecosystem: Environmental > Aquatic > Marine > Oceanic > Photic zone | place: Costa Rica: the Eastern...
AGGATCATGATTCGTGGGCTTTCTCCAACTTTGATTTCCTCCGCGATTTCCGGGAAAGCATGGATGTGGACGCGATCGTAATCGAGGGTGGGAGCAAGGATTCTCGCGATAATTTCGAGCAGGATGCCGGTCCCCGCCAGCACGGCGAGGACTTTCCACTCGGTTCTTTTAAAACTGGAAGTAGATGAACTCACTTGTGCGGAGAGGTTGATGAACTACAAGCATGAAAAGTGCGTAGGCGTATGCTGCGGATCGCCAACCCCATGGAACCGTTGTCAGGGCCAGAAGATCGTTGCGTCGGGCCAGCCAGATTTCGAGCAGCAGAAACGGCCCGGCAAGATAGAGGATGGATCCCAATCCGTAGGGAGTAAGGAAGGTGGCAGAAAAGTCGCTAAAGAGAATTGTGTTAAAGAAGTTCCATGCCTGTGCGGCAGATTCGGCTCGGAATAAAAGCCAGCCAATACATACGAGATTGAAGAACAGGAATGTTTCTACCAGGCGACGTACGATGGACGGTTGAGAATCACGAATGCGACCTTCGAACGGCCGATAGGCACACAGGAGGATTCCCTGATAGAGCCCCCACAGAACAAATGTCCACCCTGCTCCATGCCAGAGACCTCCCAGTAGCATGGTAATCATCAGATTTCTGCACGTTTTCCAATGGCCTCCCCGGTTTCCTCCCAGTGGAATGTAAAGATAATCGCGTAACCAGCTCGACAGGCTGATGTGCCAGCGCTTCCAGAAATCTGCCGGAGAGCGCGCGAAGTAGGGCATGCGAAAATTTGCCATGAGCTCAATTCCCATCCAGAGGGCGATGCCACGAGCGATGGCGGAATAGCCGTAAAAGTCCCCATAGATTTGAAACGCGAAGGCGTAGACTCCTACCAGTCGATCGATGCCGCCGACCTGATCATCGCTAGCCGCAAAGATCCCATTGCAGATGAACGCCATGTTGTCAGCGATAACGATCTTGGCAAAGAGCCCACTAATGACGAGATAAAGTCCCTTTGCGAAGTGATCCCTCGAGGTCCTGCGAGGATTGATAATTTGAGGGAGCAGCCGATGGGAGCGCTCAATAGGGCCCGCCACCAGCTGAGGAAAAAATGCCACATATAGAGCGAAGTCGGGCAGGCTTGTGGCGGCCTTGGTGTGTCCACGGTAGACGTCGATCGTATAGCTCAGGGTTTGAAAGGTGTAGAAGGAGATGCCGACTGGCAGAATGATGTTCAGGGTGACGGGATCTGTTTCATAGCTGAAGAGAGATTTGAGGAGCCGGGCAAAGCTTGCGGTAAAGAAGTCGAAGTATTTGAAGATTCCGAGGATACCAAGGTTGGTGGTGATGGATAGTGCACACCACCGCTTCGCGATTGCCCTGTCCCGCGATTTTGTCACCCGCTGCGCGACGTGGAAATCTATCAGGGTGGAGATTGCGATTAGGATGAGGAAGCGAGCATCCCAGGCTCCGTAGAACACGTAGCTTGCCACGAGGAGCATGCGATTCTGTCCTCGATGGGGTAACAAGCGATAGAGCACTATTACCGCAGCGAAGAAGATCCAGAACAGATAGCTGTTAAAGGCCAAGGGAAAGACCCTAGGGATGGAGGAATCGACGCCAAATCCTAAAATTTCGAGGGAGCTGCTCACCTCTTGCGGGGATACATATTTCCTTTTCTTTTGAGGTTAGAATAATCACCCTCTCTCCTGCTCAAAGATGATCGGGGTAGGTAATTTTAAGGCAAATGACTGCAACGGCCTGTCGCGCCGTTCCTTTCTGAAGACGGCTGCTGCCGTTCCCTTTGCGATGGGCGCAGGCTTGCCGAGCCTTCTAGACGTGCAGGCGGCGCAGGAGCGGGGGCGGGCCAAGTCTGTCATTCTCCTGTGGCTCTGGGGCGGGCCCAGTCATATTGACACTTTTGACCCGAAGCCCGACGCGCCCATGGATTACCGGGGCCCGTTCGGGACGATTCCCACGAAAATTCCCGGAGTGCACTTTACCGAAATGCTGCCGCGCCTCGCGCAGCGCAACGACAAGTTTTCCTTGATCCGGTCCATGGTGACAACGGATGGAGGGCATCCCGGCGCGGGAACGATCGGGGTGACCGGATTTAAGGAGTCTCCCACGGTTCATCCAAACTTTGGATCGATCATTGCGAAGCACCGTGGAAACAGTGGAGCTCTTCCGCCGTTCTTTTATCTGGGACGGGGCATTCCTCGAGACCTTCCGCGACGCATCGAGGGATATGGAGGAGGAACTCTTGGTAAGGCCTACGATCCTTTCTTGGTGAGCTGCTCCCAGCACGGAGATGTCAATATCCCAACTCTGAAGATGCTGGATGGCATTACTCCGAACAGGATTCAGGATCGGAAGAGGCTGCTCGACCAGCTCGATGCAGCTCATAGGACTCTGGACGGAGCGCGTATCGATGATTGGGAGAAGACACACCAGGCCGCCTACGGGTTGCTGACTGATCCGAAGGCCAAGGATGCGTTTGACCTTACCCGTGAGAAGGAGAAGACCCGGGAGTCTTATGGGCAGACTGCCTTCGGCCAGAGTTGCCTGCTGGCTCGCCGTCTGGCGCAGGTTGGTGTGCCCTACATTCAGGTCAACTGGTCTGAATACGTGGAGACCTTTACCCCCAATGGAGATTGGGGATGGGATACTCACATTTACAATTTTGAGCTCCTTCAGGACAGGCACTGTCCGATTCTCGATCGTGCTTTTTCGGCTTTGTTGGATGATTTGTATGATCGCGGTATGATGGAGGACACTCTTGTCGTGGCGATGGGTGAGTTTGGGCGCACTCCCAAGATCAGTAAGCGTGCCGCTCGTGAGCACCACCAGCACTGCTACTTCTCTATCTGGGCTGGTGCGGGAGTACAGCCCGGACGAACAATAGGGGAGAGTGATGCGCGGGCAGAGCGCCCCATCACGGAACCGATTTCTCCTCTCATGGCCGGAACGACCATCGCGGAACTATGTGGAGTAGGAGCTCAGCAGAGGGCAGAAATGAAAGTTCTGGATGGAGGGAGGGTGATCAATGAGCTCCTTTAGTCAATCGGCTGGTTGGGTCGCGAGCTCATGGCGGGCCTGCAGGTTATGGGTCATCCTTGCTCTGAGCATGACGTTGCCGGTCTTGCATAATTCTGCTCTGGCAGAACCAAAGCAGCTGACCGAGGATGGAATCCTCAAGCGCGATCCGTATTTCGTCGATGGGGGAAAAGCTCTTCTTTATGGCTACGATGAGCAGGATGATCTGGTCAGGGTCCTCAGGTTGGATCTTGAAACCGGTAAGACCGAGCCGTTTGTGCCGGATGTGGGCGATAAGCACCATATAGAGCCCAAGCTCTCACCGGATGGCAGATTTTTGTCGGTAACTGAGTGTACCGGAAACCTGACTGCAAAGCTTGTGATCAGGAATCTTGAGGAAAGAAAGGATGTCTACATTACTCACTCCGGGCGAGGAGGAACAAGAAGTCCAGTCTTCACTCCTGACAGCAAACGGGTCGTCTATGCTTTTGCGGAAACCGGACCTCAGCAACTGTGGTCCGTTCAGGTTGATGGCAAGGAGAAGAAGCAATTGACCCAGTCTGAAGGAGTAAGTAACTGGCCAAGTTTTACGCCTGACGGAAAAAGAATTATCTTCAGCAATTCTCGGGAGAATAACTACGAGATTTACTCAATGAGTGCTGATGGCACTGACGAGAAACGCCTCACCGAAAATACGATCATGGATATCCGTCCGGTCGTTTCCCCAGATGGCAGTCAGATTGCTTTCACCAGCACCCGGGATGGGGGTTACAATGTCTACGTCATGAGGATCGATGGGACCGATGTACGTGCTCTCACTACCGGATTGGATCGGGATGATTACCCGGCGTGGCATCCGGATGGGCGGCACGTTGTTATCGTTTCGGAAAAAGGAGGTCGATTTGACCTTTATCTCCATGAGGTGCCGCTGGGAGCGGCCAACCCGGATGGGAAACCACTAGCGGACACCGGTTCTTGAGCTCCATGGCTCCATGGCGCCTTCCAGTGTCCTTTCTGGTGCTGATAGCCTGGCCCTCTGGGCTTCAGGCACAGCATGTCAGGCTGGAACGGTGTGAGCCGGCGGTGATCCAATCTGGAGTGCCGACAGAGGTCCGTTTGCACGGTGGGGGGTTGGAAGAGGTGGTCCTTTGGACAAGTTTTCCTGCGGAGATAGAGCGTATCGCGGAAGGAGAGCCTCTGTTTCGGATTTCAACGGATCATCTTGGGCCGGGAGCGTTGCGCGTCCATAGTGATAATGGAGTCAGCAATCTGGTATATCTAAGAGTGAGAGACGGGGAAGAATCCCTGGTAGCTTCCTTGGGAAAGACCAAGGCATCGGAGGCACAGGAAATCGAGGTTCCCATCAAGGTCGAAGGGAGCTCGCAGAATTTGGGGGCACACTTTTTCCGTTTCGGGGCTAGAAAGGGAGAATTGGTGACTCTCCGTGCGGAGGCGCGTGGTTCCGACTTTGATGGAGTTCTCACGGTCAGGACGGAAAGTGGCCGCCGGCTCGCTCAGGCGGACGACAGCCAGATTGATGGATTGAATCCAAGAATTGATTTTGCCGCTCCTGAAAAGGGCTCCTACATAGTTGAGCTGATGGATTCGGAGTATCGTGGGGGTAAAGGTTATCAGCTTTGGCTCGAAGAGCCTCAGCAAAATGGTGACACGGCAGCTGGCTTGGTCGAATCGCCACTGAATCCTGGAGTGGAGGAGAGGTTTGAAGCCGGAGAGGGTGTGCTGGGTCGGCATGTCATCGGGACATCCGCAGGGATGGTTCGCTTCCCTCTCCGCATCAAGAAACGGGTTTATCTAACGCTGGTCGCCGCGGCACGGAAAATTCGCTCGCCTGCAGTTCCGAGGATACGAGTCCTTAAAGAGAGCGGCGAAATGGTGGCCGAGAGCTCACGGGAGGTTTTCGATGAACAGGATATGCAGATTTGGCTAGAGGCCGGCAACTACAATGTCGAGGTTCGGGATGCATATGATCGGCGAGGCCCTGAGCTGGAGTTCGAGCTATCCATACATTCTGGGATCCCTCCGTTTTCGCTTTCGGTGCCGGGGCAGAAGGATAAGAAACACCCCCTTATAGATAAGTTTCTAGCCGTTCCGGGGGGTGTGTTTGAGGTCCCCGTCCAATGCTCCCGGAAAGGATTCACTCCCGAGGTTCAGCTTCAGCTGGAATCCTCCCTCGCCTGTATGAAGGTGCAAGACAGAGTGCCGGGTGGAAAGGGATCCGCTGGGTTTCGGCTACGCCTGCCGGCAGACACTGTGGCAGGGACTCTTCATCATTTCGGAGTCAGAGGTTTCTCTGAGTTTGAGGGCTCTTCTTATGAGGCGAGGTTAGAGACAAGGCAGATTCTGAAGGAGAGAGATGGAGCAGTTGATGTTCCTGAGTCAATCAATGGACTTCTTGCAGTGCGTGTGATGAAACCGCCTTTAAAAGTGGAGGTGGCTCCCCCTGGTGACGTTACAAAAGGAGCCATAGTGAAGGTGCCGGTGACCCTAAGCTGGGAGGAAGGCGGCCGCCGTTTCAGCAGTAAGGTGCGGATGGTGGGCCTGCCGGGCGGTATTGAGAGTGGGGAGAAGAGTCTTGATGATAAAACCAGCTCAGTGGAGCTTGAGTTGAAGATTGGCAATACTGAGCAGGTGGAGCTGACAGGTCTTGTAGTGGAGGTCGAAATTGACTTTCACAGGCATCCATTGCGTATTGAAAGTCCTCCTTTTTCTCTCAAAATTCGGGATAAGTCATGACCAGGTTCTTCCTGCTAGTATTCTGTGTTCTCAGTATGGCCGCGGTCTGTTGTCAGGCTGGGTGGGAATTGTATCCCTCGGAATTTACTCTCAGAGGGAAGCGTGAAGCCCTTCAGCTAATTGCTACATGGCGGGACGGTGATCGGGTAGCAGACCATACCCGCGGGGCTGAATACGTCGTTGCTGACCCAGCAGTTTTATCCGTTTCAAGAGACGGCATGGTTCGACCTCGGAGTAATGGAGTGACTACCATCCGGCTTGGAGAAAGTACGGTAAAGGTGAGGGTGAGCGAGATACAGTCTCCCGCTCCTGTCTCTTTCCGCCATGAAACCTTGCCGGTTCTTTCCCGTCTTGGGTGCAGTGCCGGCTCCTGTCACGGATCGCCGCACGGGAAGGGAAGCTTCCGGCTCTCACTTCGTGCCTTTGATCCCGCTCTCGATGGGCTGACGCTGGTCAGCGAGGAATTGGGGCGAAGGACGAATCCCATTGAACCTGACAAAAGTCTGTTGTTGCTCAAACCAACCACGGCCGTCAGTCACGAAGGAGGAAAAAAACTGGATAAGGAGAGCGAGGAATATGCCCTCCTTCGCTCATGGATCGCGGAGGGAGCGGCCCTCCGCAAGGGAGAGGAGAGCACCTGCACCGGGATCGAAATCTATCCCTCGGAGTCCCGGGTTCTGCATTTTCCCGATGCGAACCAGCAATTCTCCGTTCAGGCTAAGTTCAGCGATGGGACGAGGCGGGATGTAACGCATCTGGCAGTCTTTGAGAGCTCCAACACCAAGGTGGCAGAGGTTTCGAGGCAAGGATTGGTGAGTGGAGTTGAGCGGGGAGGCGTTGCAGTCATCGCTCGTTACCTCGAATTCATCGAAAGCACGAGCCTAACCTTCGTGAAGAAGATTGATGGATTTGAATGGGCAGATCGCAAACCTGCCAACTACATCGACGAGCATGTCTATCGGAAATTACGGCAGCTGCAGTTTGCTCCAAGCCAGCAGAGCGAAGACTTGGAGTTCGTCCGGAGGGTGTATCTTGATGTAACTGGCCAACTTCCTTCCGCAGAGGCGGTCGGCCGGTTTGTTGAGGACCGGGATCCTGGAAAGCGCGCTCTCCTGATAGACACTCTTCTTGAGAGCGAGGATCATGCCTCCTTCTGGGCTCAGAAATGGGGAGACCTTCTGCGCGTATCGAAAAAACAGATCGGGCATGCGTCGGTGTTCAAGTTCAGCCGGTGGCTTGTGAATGCGGTGTCCTCTAACATGCGCTACGATGAATTTGCTCGGGAGATCCTGACCGCAAGAGGAAGCAGTCTCGTCTATCCTGCCGCTAATTACTACAGGGCGGCAGGGAATACCTTTGATGCGATGGAGACCTCGGCCCAGTTGTTTCTTGGTTCCAGAATTCAATGTGCAAAGTGTCACAATCATCCTTTTGAGCGCTGGACGCAGGACAACTACTACGGGCTTGCTGCGTTCTTCAACCGCGTGGAGCGTAAAAAGACCGGTAAGGGTGAGGAGCTGATCGTTTACAGCCGACAGGATGGGGAGGTTTCTCATCCGGCGACCGGAGAAACCATGAAGCCGTGGGCTCCAAAGGCTGGGGAAATGGAAGTGGAACAATCCTTTGATCGACGGGATGTGTTTACCGAGTGGCTGACAGGGGAGGACAATCCCTTTTTTGCTCAAGTTGAGGCCAACAGAATCTGGGCTTACCTCCTCGGAAGAGGAATCGTAGAGCCCTTTGATGATTTCAGGGATACCAATCCGCCTAGTAACCCACCTCTGCTGAAAGCGTTGGCGCAGGATTTTCGACAGAGCGGATATGATCGCCGGCACCTTCTCCGGGTCATTCTTAATAGTAACACGTATCAGGCTACTTCTGAGACCAACCAATTTAACAGGGACGACGGAACTTATTTTTCCCACTACCAGCCTCGGATGCTCACTGCAGAACAATTAGTCGATGCTCTGGGCGTTGTGACCGGCCGGCCGATGCAATTCGAAGGGGTGCCTCCTGAACTCAGAGCGACTGAACTTCCTGCGCCCGATCTCAAAGCGCATAATCGCGGACGGATTGGAGAGGTGGAGTTTATGAAGGTGTTTGGGCAGCCCGAGCGCCAGACCATCTGTGAATGTGAGCGCGGTGATGAATCGAGCCTGGGACAGGCACTGCAGATGTACAACGGCCAACTCATTCATGATATGATCACCGCGAAAGATGGACATCTGCATCAGTGGATTCGTGAGGGGCTGAATGAGGAAGAGATTGTGAGAAAACTCTATGTCTCTGCTCTGTGCCGTCCGCCGGGGGACAAGGAATTGGCTCTCCATCTTCAGTATATCCGAGGGGCTGAGAATGCCACTACGGCTCTTGAGGATACTCTTTGGATTGTTCTCAATAAGAGTGAATTCCTTTTCCAGCACTAGCCGGGATGAAGCGCGCTCTTACTTTTCTCGCCTTTTGCTTCTCGGCGCTAGCCTCCGGAGAAGTTGTGAGTTTTTCCCGCGAGGTGGCTCCTATTCTCCAGCGGCAATGTGTGGCGTGCCACAAGGAGGGAAAAGCAAAAGGAAAGTATCGGCTTGATACCTACGAGCAGCTCCGCAAGGAGCTTGAGCCCGGGGACCTCGAGACCGAGCTCTTTCATCGTGTGACGACGGATGACGAGGAGGAGCGCATGCCCGTCGATGCGGACCCTCTTGGAGATCAGGAAATCAATGTTATCCGTCGGTGGATTGTTGAGGGAGCGAGCTATGATGGAGAAGATCCTGGTGCTCTGCTCTCTGCGATCATTCCGTTGCGGGACCATCCGGGAGCACCGTCATCATACCCACGTCCGCTCGGAGTGACGGCCATGGTCTTCGGCCCTCAGGGCCAGAAACTATACACTGGAGGATATCATGAAATCCTGGTCTGGGACCCCAACGGGGGGGCTCTGCTGGATCGGATTCCAAACAACGGGCAGCGGAGCTATGGTCTAGCTCTCTCCCCGGATGGAAATATGTTGGCAGCTGCGACCGGGGACCCGGGTCAGGCGGGAGAGGTCAGGGTCTTTGATGCCAAATCCGGGCGAGTGCTCGCTACGCCGTTTCGGGGAGATGACACTCTTCTGGCAGTTGGTTTCAGTCCTGATGGAAGGTCTCTTGCGTTCGGGGGGGTTGACGGGAAACTGCGACTGTTTCAAACAGAAACATGGACTGAGGTTCTGGCCGTCTCCTCGCATTCTGATTGGCTTACCGCTCTCAATTGGAACCGGGAGGGAAGCCAGATTGCCACTGCGAGCAGGGATAAGACCGCCAAGGTTTATGAGGTGACTACAGGCAAAAGAGTGAGCACGTTCTCTGGCCACTCCGAAGCGGTCAGGGGAATCGCGTTCCACTCCAATGGCAAAGAAGTGCTCTCTGCGGGAGACCATGGGCACCTCTTTGCATGGGGGTCTGAGAGCGGGAAGAAGATTGCCGATCGCGCCAAGTTCGATAACCCCGTCCTTCGATTCATGGAGGGTCCCGGAGGATTCTTTGCAACGACGTCGGGCGGAGTGATCGCACAGTTTCATGCTGAGAATCAGAAGCGTCTTCAGGAATTCAAGGTTGTGTCAGAGACTGGTGCTGAGGCTCCCACGATCTCTTCCTGTGCATGCTGGGAAACTCTGCTGGCAGTGGGAACTCTTGATGGGCGAGTGATAATTTTTGATACGGAGACCGGGGACCAGCGCACTATTTTTGTGGCAAAACCCTGATGAGTATCTGGCAGAATCAGCCCACAGGCACATTCCTGCAGCACGGGATTACTTGCCGTGTAGGCCGTTGACAGGGATATAAGCAAAGGTAATGGTTTTATTGTTAGGGGACATAAGCCCTGTCGACACACTACCATGAAAATCATTTCCTTCATCACGGCTGCCTTAATTCTGACTTTCACCTCGGCCCTTTGTGATTCGGTCAATACAGCCTGCCCGGTAAAGGGCAGACCTGCTGATGGGCGTATTGCAGTTCCAGTGAAGATCGATTTCTGTTGCCAGAAGTGCTTGGACAAGTTCGAAAAAGATCCGGTCTCCTTTCTTTCCAAGGTGGCAAAAACTGTCAAAGGTCAGTGTCCTGTCAGCGATCGCAAGATTACCAAGGCATCGACGGCCCTCATCTCGGTCGCTGTCTGCTGCAATGGGTGCAAGGGAAAGGTAGAGGCTGAGCCACGGGAGTATCTTGCCAGAATTGGTAAGAGCAAGAGAGGGTCCTGAGCTCGTTCGCTATCTGACTGATCCGGGTGCACATTGGTGCGGGGAGGTGGTAGCACTCCATGGCCGAGAAAGCTTGGGAGGTCAAATGAAGTGGATTCGTGCGGGAAAACTGTTGGTTCTGCGCATTGTGCTTGAAACAGCACTGTCACTAACAGTTTCTTGCGAATGATATTTCCCCGCATCCTTGCTGTAGGACTCTGCTTTCTGCTGCTCCCCTCATTACGGGCTGAACTTCTTGTCTCCGAGGTCATGCCGGGCACAGAGCACGGCTATCTGGACGAGAACGGACTGAAGAGTGACTGGATCGAACTCTACAATGCAGGGGATAGCGAGATAGAGCTGGGCCTTTTTTGCCTCACGGATGACCCGGAGAGCCTGAGCAAGTGGCAGCTGCCGGAAGCTCGTTTAAAGCCGGGACAGTTCCTCGTTGTCTTCGCATCCGGGCAGGATCGAAGACATCCCAGATTTCCCCATGCGAATTTCAAGCTGAAATCTGAGGGAGAATATCTGGCTCTGGTGTTAATGGAGGAACAGAAGATTACTCAGGAATTTTCGCCATCCCTACCCTCTGTGGGTAAAGGTCAATCGTGTGGCTATCTCTTCGAGGGGGAGCGACTTGTGGGAGACCACTTGACAATTTTCTCCCGTGCGACACCAGGTGCCATAAATGACGCGCCTGCGGTTTGGCCAAGGGTCAAGGATACGAAATTCAGCGTGGACCGGGGGTTCTATCAAAAGCCATTTAAGGTGGAGGTGCGTTCCGCCACCGAGGGAGCGGAGATCCGCTACACGCTGGATGGGTCTCCTCCCTCTCCCCAAGAGGGATTGATCTACGAGGATCCAATCCTGATTGAGTCCACATCGATTTTGCGGGTTATGGCCTGGAAAGAGAATCACCTCTCTACAGACATCGATACAGCGAGCTACATCTTTCCCTCTCAGGTAATGAGGCAGCCTGCTCATCCTGAGGGTTGGCCAACCCACTACGAGGCTAAGGTAAATCCCTTCTTTGCTCGGATCGCAGGAAAGGATTCCATCGATGAAGAAGGCGTCATCGTAAAGTACGCGATGGCTTCCCCGGAGTCTCTGGACGCGCAGCCCGAGGAGCTTGAGAGGGCGTTACTGGCCCTTCCTTCGATTTCCATCGTTACCGACAAGAAGCACCTTTTCGATTCGAGGACCGGTATTCATGTCAAACCTGAGGGGCGGGGCCGGAAGTGGGAACGCCCGGTTTCCGTGGAGTTGATCGACCCTCAGGGGCGGGAGCCGGGATTCCAGATCGATGCGGGTATCAGAGTGCGCGGAGGGCACAGCCGATCGGCGGCATGTCAGAAACACGGGTATCGCCTCTACTTCCGGAAGGACTATGGGGCCGGGGAGCTGGATTATCCCCTTTTTGGAGACGAAGGAGTCCGTCGTTTTGATGATATCGACCTGCGGACGGCTCAGAACTATTCGTATCATTACAGTGATTCCACTCACCACACTCTTGTTCGAGACGTGTTTTCACGGGATTGCCAGAGGGATTTGGGACAGCCCTATACCCGAAGTCGATACTATCACCTTTATCTCAATGGTCTTTACTGGGGGGTCTACCAGACTCAGGAACACGCTGAGGCTTCCTATGGAGCCCGCTATTTTGGAGGTGAGGATGAGGAATTTGATGTCTTGAAGGCAAAGCCCAGTAGTGACGGGCGTGCTACTGACGGAAAAGACCAAGGATGGCGCCGGTTGTGGACGATCGCGAACGCAATGGCGATGGAGGAATCGCAGGCAGGGAGACTTCACCTTCTTCGAAGACTTCAGGGGCTCAATGAGAACGGAGTTTCTGATCCTCTGCTTCCGTCATACCTCAACGTTGATAATTTGATCGACTATATGCTGGTCATTTTTCTGACCGGTAATTTCGACGGCCCAATCACTCAATTTGCAGGGAACTTTGCCACCAACAACTGGTTTTCCATTTGGCGAAGAAACGGAAGGGAGGGGTTTCATTTTTTCTGTCACGACTCCGAGCATAGTCTCGCGGCAGAACCAGGAACCGTGGAGATCAATCGGGTGGGGCCTTTTCTGGCAGGGGCCAGTTATGACCAGTTTAATCCTCAATGGCTGCACCAGCAACTGACGTCGGTGGACTGGTACTGTGCCCGTTTCAGGGCCCGGGCCGAGGAGGTGTTGTCGGTTGGAGGAATTTTATCCCGTTCGGCAAATCTAGCCCGCATGCGCCATCGGGCGCAGGAGGTGGGCAGGGCCATGCTGGCAGAATGTGCCCGGTGGGGGTGGCGGGCAGAGCAACCAGTAAAGACCAAGAAGACTTGGGCGGAAGCGATTACATGGCTCGAGCAGGTGCTTGAGAGGCGAGCTGAGCTGGTTCCGAAACAGCTGGCTACAGCAATGCGGTTTCCGCGGGGAGTTCCGGCGAGGGAATTAGTTGAGGCTCCACTCTTTAACTCCGTGCGGGCCCCGCGGCTCATAAAGCGAGAGAAAGGTGGAACCTTTGCGGCAGAGAGCGGCGTCGTCTATTTTCGTATGGATGGCCTTGATCCCATGGAAGGAGAGGGAGTCCGTGCTGGCAGCCTGATGGCCCGGGCAGATACCTTGGTCAGCAAAATTCTTGTTGGGGAGGGTAGTCCGGTCCGAATCGATATTGCTCGAGAAGCTTCCCTTGCTGAAGAGTGGACCCGTCCAGGTTTCGAAGATCTTGCCTGGCGCGAGGGTAAGGGAGGAATCGGTTACGATCAGCGGGAAGACTACCGGGAGCTGATCGGAATCGACGTCGAGAAAGATCTGTATGGGAAGGGGACCACTGTGCTGGCGAGATATACCTTTGATCTCCCGGAGGTCCCGGCTGGAGACCTTTTGACGCTGAGACTCAAGGTCGAGGATGGTTTCGTAGCACATTTGAATGGAGTAGAGGTAGGAAGAGAAAATGTATTCGGTCCTCCGGAGTGGAATGGAAAGGCGGTCTCGAGGCCTGATGACGTGGCCGTGCGCTGGCTTACCCTTGATATTACCAAGCACATGACTCTACTCAGGAGAGGAAAGAACGTCTTGGCGATCAGGGTGGTCAATGAACGAGAGCGCAGCTCAGACCTGTTGCTTCTGCCTGAACTTTCGCTCGGGAATGAAGTCCTGGGGACTGTGATCGAATTAGAGGGCAGCGACAGGCTCAAGGCTCGGATTTTATCGGAAAATCAATGGGGAGTCTTGTTGGATAGGGAACTGGACTCCTCACAGCAGGTGAGGCCGGTGGGCAAAGGAGACCTGCTGATCTCGGAGGTCATGTATCATCCACGAGAGCCAGATGAGAGTGCGAGAGCAATAGGATTGACCGAGAAAAGTGACTTCGAGTTTCTCGAGCTCCTCAATGTCGCCTCTGACGCCGTAGATCTAACGGGAATGTATTGCAGGGAGGGAATTTATTTCTTCCTGGCATCCTCACGAATTGTCGACCCGGGAAAGCGGGTGGTTATTGCGCGTAACATGAACGGAATGTCTCACCGTTATCCTCAATGCACGGTGATGACTACCTACCAGGGGAATCTTGGGAATGGTCGTGAAAGCATTGTGATTCGTGCGGCTAATGGAGAGGAAATTGCTTCGGTGACCTATGATGACGAAGACCCCTGGCCTAGCAGTGCCGACGGGAAGGGGTATTCACTGGTTCTCAGGAGTCCCTCCGCCGAGGGAAAGCCCAGTGATCCCGGGCGTTGGAAAGCCAGTGATCGCGAGGGTGGTAGCCCTGGACAGCCCTGATCCTCGGTGTTGGGTAATCGCACTATGGAGAGTGCCAGTTTGTTCATAGACGTTTACAACGAGTGTGTGAAGGGTGAGGCTTTGTGCCGATGAAGACCCTTCCAGCGATGATTTTTCTCTGCCTGTCGGGAGCGATAGTTCAAGCCGATGAAATTCCACAGCCGGGTAAGACGGGAAGCGGGGGACTTCTGGGAGCCTCTCTCATCTACTCACTGGACAACAGGCCTACGCCGCAATGTCACGCTTCTACCATCGTGGAGACTGAAAGCGGTTTAGTGGCAGCATGGTTTGGGGGAAAGCATGAAAAGAACACAGATGTCGGGATCTGGCTTTCGCGGAATACGGGACGGGGATGGGGGAAGCCAGTTAAGGTGGCCAGTGGAGCAGAGGGAGAAGACCGGGAGTATCCCTGCTGGAATCCGGTATTGTTCAAGGCGGGAGGACTGATTGAAGGAGGCGGGCAGAATCCGCTTATCCTCTTTTATAAGGTCGGTCCTAGTCCGAGTCGCTGGTGGGGTGTCATGCTGACCTCCTTTGACGGTGGGATAACGTGGAAGAATCGGCGGAAGCTGGGGAATGATCCCAAGGTTGGGCATCTCATCGGTCCGGTGAAGAATAAGCCAATTCAACTTAAAGATGGGTCGATTTTATGCGCGAGTAGTTCGGAGCATAATGGCTGGCGTGTGCACTTTGAGCGAACAAGGGATTTGGGAGAAACTTGGGAGGTCATTGGTCCAATACACAGCGGGAAAGTCTTTGGTGCCATACAGCCGAGCATTCTTGAGTATGGAGACGGGAAAATGCAGATCCTTTGTCGCAGCAGGCAGGGAGTGATTACCCAGAGCTGGTCTGGTGATGGAGGTCAATCGTGGGGGGCGATGACCGCTACAAGTTTACCCAATCCAAATGCCGGGACAGATGCGGTCTCCCTCATGGATGGCCGGCAGCTGTTGGTCTATAACCATACGACCAGAGGCTCCCGGCCTGCTGGTCGCGAAATGCTGAACGTTGCCATTTCAAACGATGGAACGGATTGGGATCCCGTCATGACTCTGGAGCGCGAGAGTGGAGAATTTTCCTACCCTGCAGTAATTCAGAGTAGCGATGGCAAAATCCACATTACCTATACTTACCAACGGCGGTCGATAAAACACGTCATCGTTGACGCGAACAAGCTTTAGCTATGAGGTTAATCTCGTAGACCGGTAGATTGGGGCGGGATCGATTTGACCTTTGACTTTTCGGGTGGGGACTGGCGTCCTGATCCTATGATGAGACTGAGCCTGCTTCTCCTGCTCTGCAGCATGCCTTTGTGGGGCGCAGAGCGACCGAATATTCTGCTGATTTTCACGGATGATCATTGTGAGCAGGCTCTCAGCGCCTACGACCCTTCCCGGATTACCACTCCTCACATGGATCGGATTGCAAATGGGGGAATGCGTTTCAATCGTTGTTACGTCACCAATTCGATCTGTGGTCCGAGCCGAGCGGTGATATTGACTGGCAAGTACAGTCACTTGAATGGATTCATTCGTAACGGGAATACCTTTGACGGAACACAGCAAACTTTTCCCAAGATCCTTCGTGAGGCTGGGTATACGACCGCAATGCTTGGCAAATGGCATTTGAAGTCCACCCCAACAGGTTTCGACCACTATGAAGTCCTGATCGGACAGGGCCCATACTATAACCCTCCCATGAAATACAGGCAGGCGGACGGAACGCCTGCTCAGCGGAAGCATACCGGATACACGACCGATATCATCGTTGATCTCACGCTTGAGTGGCTGAAGGAATCCCGTGATAAGGAGAAGCCGTTCATGCTCATGACCCAGCATAAGGCTCCCCATCGGAATTGGCAGCCGGGTCCGAAATATCTGAACTGGCTTGATGATAAAACTATCCCGGAGCCCGAAACGCTCTGGGATGACTATGAGGGGCGCACCTCTGCAGCTTCGGAGCAGACCATGACGATTCGCAAGCACCTCAGTGGCAATGACCTCAAAATGGGGCCTCCTCGTGGGTTGAATTCGGAGCAGGCAGCCAAATGGAATGCGGCATATGGCCCTAAGAATGAGGCGTTCAAAAAAGCACAGTCCGGCATGAGTGAGAAGGAAATCATCCAGTGGAAGTATCAGCGCTACGTGAAGGACTACCTCCGTTGTGTGAAGTCGGTGGATGATGGGATCGGCCGTATCCTTGATTACCTTGAAGAGAGTGGGTTGGCGAAAAATACGATTGTAATCTACTCCTCAGACCAAGGGTGGTACCTCGGAGAACACGGTTGGTATGACAAGAGATGGATGTATGAGGAGTCACTCAAGACACCGCTCCTTATCCGGTGGCCGGGAGTGGTCAAGCCAGGTTCTGTTAATGAGGACATCGTCTCAAACCTCGACTTCGCGGAGACCTTCCTTGATGCCGCAGGGGTGGAGGTTCCAGCAGACATGCAGGGGCGCAGTCTGGTGCCCGTCCTCAAGGGGAAAACGCCGGATGACTGGCGCAAGTCTTTCTATTACCACTATTACGAGTTTCCTGGTGCACACAGTGTGGCACGGCACTTCGGAGTGACCACCGGTGAGCACAAGCTCATTCACTTCTATCATAAGGACGAGTGGGAGCTATTTGACCTGAGCAAGGATCCCGAGGAGCTCAGGAGCGTCTACGGGGACGCGAGTTATGCTGGCGTTGAGGCGGCCTTGAAAAAAGAGCTGGAGCGGCTTCGCACGGACTACAAACTTCCTGTGCCGGAGGAGCGACCCGGTGCGCGGCAGCCTAGGAAGAAGAACGCGAACGAGAACAAGAAGCCGAGGCCGATTTCGGGGTAAATGAACTCATGGAGTCTCCCTACCATGGCTTCAACACCATCGGCCTTCTCATGAGATTCTTGAAGGTGGGGAGTGAACATTCGCCCGTATAAAAGAGGGGATTAACCGCTTTCGAGCCGGCCTCCAAAGAGTTAAGACAGTTGCATGAGATTCCTTCTGTTTGGCCTCCTGGTCTCGGTCGGGTGGCTGCAGGCCCAGAGCCCTCCCAATGTCCTGGTCATCATGGCGGATGATTGTACGTTCAACGATTTGCCGGCGTATGGGGGGCAGAATGCAAAAACCCCGCATATCGACAAGCTTGCTCGCGAGGGACTCCTGTTTAGACGGGCCTATCTATCTGAGGCGATGTGCCAACCATGCCGGGCGGAGTTGTTCAGTGGGCAGTATCCTACCCGGAACGGTTGTGCATGGAATCACTCCGCCAGTAGGAATTCGGTTACCAGCATGCCCCATCATCTGGGGCCGTTGGGTTACCGGGTGGGGTTGGCTGGGAAGGTGCATGTGAAACCTAAGAAGGTATTTCCGTTTGAGGAAATTGACGGGTTTGACTCGAATTGTGTTCGAAATCCAACCCGGCCCCACCAGCTGTCGGGTATCTCAGAGTTTATCGGGAGAGACCAGCAGAAGCCCTTCTGCTTGGTGGTTGCACTGGTTGAACCTCACGTTCCATGGGTGATGGGAGATGCTTCACAATACCCTCCAGCCACAATCAAGCTGCCTCCAAATTTAGCCGATACTCCCCGAACTCGGCAGGATTTTTCCGCTTATCTTGCAGAGATTACCTACATGGACGGGCAGGTAGGAGAGATTCTTAAAGTTTTAGAAGAGAGTGGTAAGGCGAATGATACGCTGGTTCTGTTCACTTCAGAGCAAGGCTCACAGTTTCCCGGTTGTAAATGGACGAATTGGGACACAGGGATACATACGGGCCTGATTGCACGGTGGCCGGAGAAAATCGAGGGAGGGAGAACTACTGATGCCGTGGTGCAGTATGCGGATATTCTGCCAACTCTCTTGACGCTTGCTGGAGGTGACTGCAACGGGAAGCCCTACGATGGCAGGAGCTTTGCCGGAGTTCTCCGGGGAGAGGAGACAAGTCATCGGCAATATGCCTATGGCTTGCACAACAACATCCCGGAGGGCCCTCGTTACCCGATCCGCACCGTGACAGATGGGGGGTGGCGATATATCAGAAATCTTCTGCCTGAAGAAATCTACATAGAAAAACATCTCATGGGGATTAAGGGAACGGGGGCATTGAATAATCCCTACTGGGCTACCTGGCTACGGGATTCCTGGAATAACCCCCACACCTACAAGGTCGTCCGCCGTTATATGCGCCGCCCGGCTGAGCAGTTGTATCATACTGCTGAGGATCCCTATGAGATGAGTAATCTTGCCGGGACTCCTGAGTTTTCGGAGATACAGAAAAAATTAAGTATGGAGCTCGATCGCTGGATGGAGAGGCAGGGAGACCCTGGAGCGCCACAGGATACACAACGCGCACATAAGGCCGCGAAGGAAGGAAAGCATCTCTATGGAGCAAAGTAGGCTATCTTGGAACATGCCTTCTTTGAGATGCTTCTGGGTACAATCACGAGTTATTTTCGTTTCTGGCGGAAAATCCATTCGTGGATCTCGTCCTCATTGAACACCTTGCTGGTGATAAGGTGGCCGGCTGGTAGCTCGCTGTATTTATGAGGGATTCCCTTTTTCTTGAGGGCCAATGAAATATCGCGAGCTCGCTGCACCTTTACAGATTTGTCACGACGGCCATGGAAAATCCAGATGTTGACGTCTTTGAGGTGAGAGACATCACTGATATTGGCAGCGCCAGCGAGAGGTACGGCAGCGGCAAAGAGCTCAGGGCGCTTGTCGATGAGGTGCCAGACACCGTATCCGCCGAGGGAGAATCCAGTGAGGTAGACTCTTTTAGGATCAGCAACTCTGGTGGTCTCAAGAAAATCGTCAAGAAGGGAGAGAACGGATTCTCCGGAGCGAGTCATCCATGCTTGCCCATGATTGCACTGTGGAGCGATGAGGATGCACGGGCGTTTGGCAATGTTAGCGACGAATGAGGCCGGCACTGCAACCTTTGTCTGCTTTTCGTTATCGGTGCCACACTTCGCAGAGCCATGGAGATAGACCACAACCGGCAGTGAAGCAGAAGGGGAGACCCCCGCAGGAGCATAGATCTTGTAGACGATATTTCCGTGTGAGCCGCCGACCCAGCGGCCTGCAAAAAACCGCCCATATTTGTCCGATACTGGCGCGGAGAACAGGGGGGCGATCCCGATGAAAGAGATAAGAATCAGAAGGGTCTTGGTCATGATGTTATTTACCTTGGTTGCCTGGATATCGTCTCTGCTCTGCGATATGGTCTTTTATGAGAGTCCCCGTGGCGTCTCCAGGGATGCCGATGCCGTGGAAACTATTGTCCTGGAGCGGGCAAGCGGGGATTCGGTTTCCGGGAGTATTCTGCCCGTAAAGTGGAAGAGCGGCACTCAAGGCTAGGAACGCAGCGACGGTAGGATTCGTGAATGTCATGTTCGGAAAACCCTGAGTAAAACCCGTCAACCGAGACTTTGGAGCAAGCGGAGTGCCTGACAAGTCCGGAAAGTCGGTCTCAGACCCGGACTCTGGGCAAGGTAGATGAGCGAGTATCCTCCTCCTAGTCTCTTGGGGTGATTCCGCGGTCAGCCAGAGGCCACGGTTTTTTCGTGGTTTTCTTCCCCGATCAGCGAATTAGTCAACTGTTCATGATATTGAGATATGCTCTTTGAGTTCCGCGTAGATCTCTGGTTCAGGCAGGAGCCAAGAAACCGATTGACCGGCGACCGATATTCTAGTTTCCAAGTCCTGTGGGATTTTTATTCCTACTACGCATCATCATGAAACCAACCATTCTTACTCTGGCGTTCTTCCTCTGCGCCCTGTCATTCCTGCACGCCCAGAACCCTCCAAAGGGTTTTGAAAAAGTTGATCAGGAGATTGTGATCACGGCTGTGCGGACGCAGATGAAATACGACGTGCCTGCTTTCAATGTGAAACCTGAGAGTAGAGTTAAACTCACTTTCAAGAACCCGGATGACCTGCCCCATAACCTCATCATCTGCACGCCCGGAAAGTCCAAAGGGAAAGACAAGGGAGGGGAACTCATAGAGGCGGTTCTCGAACTGGGAGCAAAGGGAGAAGAGATGAACTGGGAACCCAAGGGGCATCCTCGCATTCTTCACAGCTCCGGGATGGTTCAACCAAAGAAGGAATCAGTAATATGGTTCAAGGCTCCCAAGGAAGAGGGGGCTTACCCTTATGTCTGCACATTCCCCGGGCACTTCACCCTGATGAATGGGATGATGCAGGTCTCCAGTAAGGATGAGCCGGGAGTCCCCAGGCAGGAAGTAAAGAAGAAGGACCGTTCCAAGGACCTTCTTAAGATCGGAGGTGAAGTGGTTGTGGCCGAGCGGACGAGAATTTTCCGGGCGCCCATCGTCAAATCGAGTGGCCGGGCCGTCCACGTGGGTCTGCCCGATGGAATGAATTACACTTTTGATCCCCGCACTCTTGCGGTTCGGAATATCTGGGGAGGTGGTTTTCTCAATCTTAACGAGGAGCGCAGGGGGCGTGGACAACCAAATTCACGACGTGGTGACGGGTCTCAAACTTATATTGAGAATACGGGTATTCTCCGGCCTGTTGTCGGGGGGAGTGCCGTGGACTTTGAGTTCAAGGAACCTGATGTAAAGGACCACAAGAATATTGAAAAGTGGCTCTGGGAGGATCGCGATTTCCCCGAGCTTCTGGCCTCGGTGGATGCAGACTACCATGGACATAGTGTGGAGTCGGCGACCGGCGATCCAGTATTTCGCTTCCGTGTGGGTCAGAATGAGTTTCTGAAAGGCGTTCGTTTCTCTCAGGAAGGGCGGCTTGAAATTGTCCTGCGTGCGGAGTTGAAAACTAGCCAAGTGTTTGAGGTTTCAGAGCAGGGGTTGAGCGATATCAAGGTCGGAGGCGGGAAGCTAGTTGATGGCAAGTGGACTCTGCAGGCGGGAACGTCTCAGGCTTACACGTTCAGTGCAAAATTGGAGAAGCCATTGATGAGCCGTCCTTATGTGGCCAAGGAGGAGAACTGGGGAGAGCAACCCGTGGTGCGCAACAAGAATAAGGCAGGGAAAAAGGAAATGGAACTTCCGCCCGGATATTCCTTCGAGAACTGGGAAGCGCCCAAGGACATTTATGGAAGAGACCAGCTTTTTGAGCCTACTGGGATTGCAGTAGCCAAGGATGGGACCGTGGTGGTTGCTACGAGGACTGCTGGGATCTGGCGCATTCGGAATGATAAATGGACCAAGTTCGCAGAGGGGACTTACGAGTGCCTCGGAGTCTGGATTGAGGATGACAAGGGAGACCAGTTTGTTGTCATGCAGAAGCCCGAGCTGACCCGGATGAAGGATAGCAATGGTGATGGCCGTGGTGACAGTTTCGAAACGGTCTGTGATGATTACGGGTTCCACGGGAACTATCATGAATATGCGCATGGTCCGGTGAGGGATAAGGAGGGGAATTACTATTTCTCCTTGAACCTTTCCCATGGGGGTAACGAGCGCACCTCCTGGCGTGCGGGCGGACCGTTCATGGGCTCCATGGGTGGTTACCGGGGATGGGCGTGTCGGGTGACCCCCGAAGGAAAATTTGAGCCTTTCGCCAATGGTCTCCGGAGTCCAGCAGGTATCGGGGTCGATCCGGAAGGACGTATCTGGTATGCCGAAAACCAGGGAGAGTATGTGGGATCCTCGAAGGTGGTTCCCCTTGAGAAGGGAAAGTTCTACGGGCACCTTTCAGGACTATTGACTCTGGAGGGAAAGATGAAGCCGGACTCGGCTGAGCTGAAGTTCGACAAGTGGAAGGATAAGATTCGTAAAGGTGCGGTTTGGCTTCCGCATGGGATGGTGGCTAACTCACCCGGCAATCCAGCTTGGGATACTACCGGGGGGAAGTTTGGACCATTCGGAGGGCAGATGTTCCTCGGGGATCAGACACTTTCTAATTTGTTCCGGGTTGTTCCAGAGCAAGTCAATGGAATTGATCAGGGGTGTGTTATTCCCTTCGGACGATTCTTCGCCTCCGGGGTGATGCGGCCTGTTTTTCTTCCGGATGGCAGCCTTCTGGTGGGGCAAACTGGGCGTGGCTGGGGTGCCTGGGGAGGGCAGCAGGCAAGCCTGCAGCGAATCGTGTATGATGGGAAGACTGTGGCCGCTGCCATCCATCACGCGAAAGCTGCCAAGAATGGATTTCTTCTCAGCCTTACTCAGCCGGTGGGGCAAGCGGTTAGCGAGGAGCAGCTGGCAGGCAAGCTCAAGGTTCGTTCCTGGTTTTATACGAATACGGGGCGCTATGGGTCACCCAGGCATGAGGAGCGCGATGATACCATTGAGCGTGTGTACATCGACGATGACCGAAAGAGTGTTCTGGTCGTGATGAAAGACTTCGGATCAGGCGATAAGAAGTGGGTGGACCGGCTCTATCATATCGAAATGCCGGATACCAAGGATGTCTTCGGAACAGCACCGGTGACAAGCTCGGTGCGGGCCTACTTCACACTGCGGATCATCCCCTGATCCCAGTCAGGTTGTCGGGCTTTTTCCGCGAAGCTATCACCGCCCTCTTCAATGAGGGCGGTTTTTGTGTGCAGGAAAGGTGCGCCTTTACTTCAGGGGAAGGCGGTAGGCAGTGGCGGAATTTCTCCAGTAGTAATCCTCACGAGCCTCTGCTCCCTTGCTGGAGATCCAGCTGTCCACGAGCTTCAGGAAGCTAGCGTAGCTCCCGCTATGCTTGGTGCATGGCCAGTTGGAACCATATATGAGTCGCTTGGATCCGAATTGAGTCCAGAGAGCGTCGAGGACTGCCCTGTAATGGCTCGGTTCCTTGATCGCCGGCTGTGTTGCACACCGCTGATATAGTCCAGAAATCTTGCAGTAGACATTCTTGTTGGAGGCAAGGCTTTCAACTGCGGTCATCCATTCCTTGGAGGGAGGCTTGCCATCGAAATCATATCCAAGGCAGTGGTCGACTACGATAGTCAGGTTGGGAATGGTTCTTGCCAGTTTGTCCGCGATCTTGATGCCGGGAATTCCTCCTCCATTGGTCAGGTAGTCCATGGTGAGGCTCTGCTGTGACAGCATGTTAAGATTTGAGAGGACCAGATCGTGGGTAAAGTCGATGGGCTTGGATCCTCGGGCTCGCACGCCCACGAAGCGCCGGTCTCTTTTCAGAAGAGCGACATGCTGGGAAAAATCCTCGCGGTAGACATCCACATTTCCGACGAGGCCAATGTAGAAAGGGTCACCCTTGACCAAGTCAAGTACCCATCGGTTGTCTTCGAGACGATCGCTTGCCTCGACAACGACTACACCTGTCACTCCCGCTGCTTTTGCTAATCTACTGTATTCCGTTGGGAGATGGGGTTTGTAGAGCACCTTGTCCTCTTCCGGAGGCCA
>Ga0160423_10001034_pt1 | contig 23096 bp, 17 predicted proteins | sample CRUFie14St8metaG_FD_108191 | JGI IMG/M metagenome (GOLD analysis project Ga0160423, IMG submission 108191) | Marine microbial communities from the Costa Rica Dome - CRUD Field 142mm St8 metaG | ecosystem: Environmental > Aquatic > Marine > Oceanic > Photic zone | place: Costa Rica: the Eastern...
AATTATAAGTGCTGGAACTGGTAAACAAGAGAACAACTTGTTTTTTAGAAAGAACGTTGACACTCATACGTTTGTTCCTTCTGAGATTGGTGCAATCCTTCCGACGACAACAAATTATCAAACATTAATTGGTGTATCCAATACATCTGTGGGCAATGTTTTTGGTGGTGGCGAGTCAAACATAAACAATTCCTCAACGGATCCCGGGACAACAGCGAGAATAACATTTACTCTAAACGGTGTAACTGGTGGTTCATCAATTGCCGGCGCATCGACTTTAAGCTTAACAGCTAGCGGCCTGAATCATCTAGCCGAGACAAACAATCCAAATTCAACTAAAATTGTTAATACAGCCGCCAACTTAATATTAAGGACTGGATCTCTAGGCCTAGCGATAGCAGCTAAGCCCGGAGCTATTGGTATAGCCCAAACACCAGGATCTTCTCATTCTGGGCTATCAAATAATGGTTTCGCAATTTCATTTTGGTATTATTCAAGTGGCTCCGGAGAGGCCCAAATCGATTGGAGAGACACCGGATTAAACTTCAGACACAGACTTACAATACAAAATAACATCGATGTCAGATTCATGAATCTGGCTGGGGCATCCGACACCAAAACATTTGTAGTAAATACATCCGCAGATTCTGATTGGGCTCATTACTTGATACGCTTCGATGTTAGTAATTTGGCTTCCCAATCCCCCAGATTGTGGAAAAACGGTCAAGAAGTGACTGGTGGGTCTTTTACACCGGTTGGAGGCACAACTCCGACAGTTGGTCGGCTTGATATCACTTTGATGAATGGTGCAGGAATGCAAGACATTGTTTTGTGGACAAAAGAGTTTTTCACAGATACACTTGTACAAGAATTATATGCCGGTGGAAACTGGGACAATCCCTCATTGCATTCTCGGAATGCTGATATAGTTGATTGGTATAAATTTGGTTATGAAAATTACTGGTCTGGCTTAGGTGGATCACTGGGGACTAATCTTATACTAGGCACACCCTCAGCAGCTAAAAACGTATCATCTAGTTTTGGTTCCGGAAGCAATCCTCTAAACATAAATGTGGCATATGATGAAGATTTTTTATTTATGCAAGGTAACAATCCGTATGGTCCTGCAAAAACAAACTCTGTTTTTTGGAATGAACTAACTGCTTCTTTAAAAAATACTTTTGCTGGGTACTCTGTTTCAACAGTGACAAGTAGTACTGCAACCTTTACAATGTTGCAAAATACTCCTAGTCAGACAACTGTTAATGGTTCCGAAACAGGCACAGATTTTGCTTCCATTACATTAAGAAACGGAGTTGACCCGGAGTTTGGTTATGTGAATGTAACACCCAGGGTTACCGGATCAATAACTAAAACTATTATCTCCTCTCGTTTTTCTGCACCGGGCTCAATAGACACGTTAAGTTATGGTTTCCTAGACGCATACTCACAAGAATATTCTGTTTATAACAATCTTAATTATCGAAATATGTCAGTTCGAGGGATTGCTGTTCGAGTATCGGCATCCACAGACGGCTCTGACTTTTACAATTTCGGAGGTTCCGGAGAAGCTGGTACAATTCGTGTTAATGATCATAGAAGTAACAGAGACGGTCTCAAAAGCTTGCTTTCTCGACACAGTGGTAAATTTGGAATTGATCCTCGATATGCTTCAGAACTTGGCTCTGAGCCTTTGGAACAAGCAAACCCAGATCCTTCGTTCCACAAACAACAGAGAAATGAAAATAGAAGACCGAGCGATACTTCGACAGTATTATCGCCTGTTCTTGTGAAGAGACACGATAATATGTATGTTAGTTCTCCAATACCAAGATCAGATTTTCAATATAAGTGGATAACTTCTTCATTAGGAAGTAATTATAGTATAACAAGTGGAAAGCAAAGAATGTATGGATACGCAGACCCAACAGGGATTTTAAGCTCCTCAGTAGTTATAGACGGTGATAGCGGATTTGTTCCGGCAATAACTTTCCCAACAGCCTCAGAAATTTTTGGAGAATAGAATGGCAAATTATTATTTAGATTTTGTTGGATTAAATACATTTATTTACGAGCCTGTGGGGTGGGACGGAGAAACAGTGGATATTATCACATCAGGTCATGCTATTGATAATCCGCAAAATTACATTGGACTGCATAGCAGTGAAACAGAGCATCATTTTGGATCCATCAGTAGATATAAAAATAATCTTTTTTCTCACAACCTTCCAAACACCGCTTCGTTCTTCCCAGCCCTTATGCTTAAAAGAAACGGCCCATACGGCTATAATTCATTCAAGCAAATAAGGCTCAGTGAAAATCCATTATCCCGTAAACAACGGAAAGAAAACGTTTTTACATTCATAACAGAGCCCGGCCCTGAAGTTTTAATGAATAATGACGGAAAAATCAATATGGTCAGGTCCAAGTATGGTAGTCTACAAAAATTCACAGAGAATCCTGTTTATTCTTTTTCTAAGCCTTTTATTGTGGGCGCGGGTTCTCTTAACGGCGGTTCAAGTCTTGAAAGATTTGAATTAGCAACCAGCTATGGTAATGAAACTGCTTTTTTTAATAATGATGAAATTAACAAATACTACGGTAAAAGAGATACGAAGTCAAAACAATATGAATTTATTTCCGGATTTTATTTAAACGGTGGTCTTGACAAAGACGGATCTCCAATTGATTCGTTTGAGTATTTGAAATATAGAGAATGTGTTTATCCGCCAAAGATTTATGCTTACAAAAACTATGTGAGACAAAGAACTACATTTTCTTTCCCGTGGAGAGATGATAGAACAAATAGAACCGAAAAAACTAATGACACAGGCTTCGGTACTGATATAACGCAAAGTATGTGGGTGATGGATGCATATCCAGGGTGGGATACGGAAGCGCACTCTACTGGTGTTCGTTTAAACGAACGATACAACTATACTGTTGCCGGCAAGACCACGACAGAATACAGTACGGGCATTCTGCAGAACCATTATAGTTTTGCCTTCACGGGAATGCGCAACCCTCTATTCAACAAAGATGCTTATCTCAAGATTGCTCCTGTTTATAACAGAAAACACTTTCTAGCACCCTCGGCTTCTGTTGTTTCTCCCAACGGCATGTCAATTGAGGGTATAAACACTGGTACCACAATGAATAATCTAGACACCAGTCATGACTTGCCATCCGGTGAAGCCAAATGGGAAGCCGGTTCTCAATCTGGTCTAAATCCATTCTATGATACATACGATAACTACATTCAAGGTGTTCGTCAATACGGCAAAGATTATTCAATCATCCCAGAATTTAGGATAAGCGAACACGTTGAAACATTTCAATCAAAAGGCCTAACAGAAGAAATAACTAATCTATTCTCCTTGACTGGTGCTCTATCCGACACAGCAGACTCATCAAAAACAAATTTCTACAAAATTTATTCGAATTCTGAGTTTATGAAACATTTTGAAGTTATTAAAAAAGACCATGGTGGGTTCGTGCCACCAAACTCAATAACTCTGAAATGTAAAGCGGTTAAGAAGTTTTTACCATACGAAGGTTTCTATCCAGCGCAAAGGTCCGTGGATCTTGCAAAACAATTTTATGATTCGTATAAAGATTCCGTTGCGGTATCAGGCGCAACAGCTAATTTGGCTGGTTTCGACCAAGCAGATACTAGTAAATTTTTATTCCAAAATCTTATGGTTCCGACATTTGCACCCGGTATTTTCTTTAACACAATAAAGGCCGGTGTTGCATGCGATTATCCGTTAATTGACCAGAACCTAACACTTGCAAGTCGTGTTACGCAAAGCAATGGAGACTATTACATCGATGCTAATGGAGTTTTTAATAGGAGAATTCCGTTTGAAGCAATCTTAGAGCCAGAAAAGCATTTGGCCGGGTTTGACATCTTTTGCAATGAGCCTCACATTTATGCCAATAATTCTGGATCGGTTTTTTGGGATGGAAGTGGAGATGAAAATGGATTATATAAACTTATGGCTCAAAACTTTTTAGCGGAAACAAATGAATTCTTTATGAAGAGTAAAGAATATACAAAAATAATTTCAAAACCATCAAATGATCCAAATGTGGGAAATGCAGAGAAAGACAAAACGTACATGATGAGAGTCAAGATGTACAAAAGTAAGGATACTGCTACATTACCGATTATTTCCGGCTCTGGAGGTTTTTATACCCCTAGTCACTATCCCTCTTCTTCCCGCGAAACGTTTACAATGTATTCTAGACCGTCTGCTTTTGGTCCTCCGATGAGACCATCAGCCGGAGGAACTGGAGAAGACTGGTCTGAGAAGGGCGAAAACTATGCATACACCCCACCATACTACTATGGAGAGTCTTGGTGTGACATCACATTCACTGCCACAGCAACAAAAAAATACAGCATTTCAGAAATAATTGAAAATTCTACCATGAAACAATGGAGATATACGAAAGCCACCAATGCAAATTCTTTTGCAAAGAGTGTATTAATCAATGGCGCGTTCACATCTAACTATACACCAGATGCTAGTTATGATACAGCCACAATGGGCCAAGCAATGCACCTGAATTCATCTGTTAATCTTTTTGGCCAAACAACATCCGGTGAAGCAGGCTCCGATCCAAGTGCTCCGCCCTCTCGCTGGACAATACAAACAAAATTTGAAACCCCCATGTTAAACTTTAACCACCTATCTGCCTCAACCAGTATAACGCTTCCACAGAATGCTTCCCAATCAGTGCCGCGTGGAATGTGGCACCAATACGGAAATATTGAAACCGATCCGTCAAAAGGTGTATTTCTACAAGTTGATGACGTACCTTCTGCTTGGATTGATGGCTGGCTTGGAACAACAGCAGAGACAACTGGGTCTCTCGTTGATCTTTGCGGCTTTTCAACAGAAGCAGCGAGACTGGGGGAAATAGCGGATGAAAAGAAGATCATGGAGGCCGTTGTCGCCGTTCCATTTATAGAACAAGAAGGTCAAAGAAAATTTTTCAAAATATCACGGGATGATGTAGAGCGCGTACTTAGTAAAAATCGAGAAGAAATGAAACTAGTTGGAGCATCTGTTAAGTTAATGCTGTTAAAAATGAAAAAATATGTATTTCCGCCATCCATGGATTTTATCAACAACAGCACGATTGATCCATTTGCAATGTATATTTTTGAATTTAGACACACCCTCAAGAAACAAGACCTGGCGAACATTTGGCAGAATCTCTACCCAGAGATAGGCCGATCATTTGAAACAGCAGAATCGTCGATATCTCACGAACTTTTAGCACACGAATTACTAGGCGGAGGAGCAGTCCTGACTCCGGAGGGAACACTTGATGTTAACGCAGTGGGCAATGAATTGCCGGACAGAGTTCAGTGGATGGTCTTTAAAGTGAAGCAAAGGGCAGAGACCAACTACTATAAAAAAATAATTGGCCGGCAAGATGAGGTTCTGGAGGGAGCAACAGTAACGTCCGAAGGGGCAGTAGGTCAAATCTCTTATAATTGGCCTTATGATTTCTTTTCTCTTGTCGAATTGGCAAAAATTGAAAGCGAAGTTGAATTTTCAGAAAGAGAAATAAAGCCGGACCAGAAACCTAGAAAATCTAGAGTTCCTAAAGTTCGTTCCAATAAACCAGAACCAATCGGCGACGTCGCAGGAAGAGTTAGGGCGTCAAACAATGCTGCTAGAGCGGGAAGGCTAGATCCTGCATCGACCCAATTGCAGGTCTCTCCAAATACTCCGACGACCACGCAAACAACGAATACAAACACAGAAGATACCAGCGGTACATCAGGGACGATAATTGCTACACGAACAACTGGAGGCTATTAGATGACTTTTTTTAATAAAAAAGAAGATGTGTTGAAAATTGAATTAACCCCACATGGAAGAAAAATGCTTTCTATGGGAAAACTAAAGCCATATTGCTATGCTTTTTTAGACGATGATATCTTATACGACTTATCTAAAGGCGGCGGAACAGAAACCAACCTACAGACAAAAAATAGAATATTATCTGATACTCCCTACATGAGGCCACAAACAAATTATAAAGGAGTTGATTCAAATAAAAGCAATAATAAAGAAAAGAAAGAGCAAGCAGTATATCTGCAGCAAAAAATAGGATCAAACAACACAGCAGAGACAAGAGCGGCCAGTTGGAATATCACAACTCTACTAGGAGAAATTGAAAAAACTAGCAACGCTTTGACCGGCTCTACGTCCGCAACCCAACCAATTCCTCAACTTGATTTTGAACTAAACTATACAATGTCCGTCGGAAACATAGCAGAGTTGGAGTTAAGCGAACAAGGTCTTATTTTCAATAGAGATCTTCCAAGTGATATTAAGGAAGACGGCACTTTTGTTGACGTTATACCAGAGCAAATTTTGTTAAATATATTTGAAAGAAATGGTTTTTTTCATAAAGATTCATATGAATTAGAAGTCTATATATACGAAAAAGATGAAATTAATTTGCAAAAAAAATTAAAATTTTTTGATCAAGACACGCAAATAAAAAACAATATGCTCTTAGAGGAAGAAGAAATCACAGATGACATAACTGAGGACTATGTAGAATATTATATTGATTTGCAAACAGACGCCGATATCCCGCAAGAAGATATCTGCTCTGGAGTTAGAAGATTAAAAGCAAAAGATATCTTCTTGGATATCGACATTGAATGCCCAGACAGAGATGACTTAAATATAAATATTTATAGTTCTCGTGTGAGGCCTGAAGACCTGGAGGATTGCTGATGTCTGTAGAATTAGTGGGGCTTGAAAGCCTGCCGAATGCATTTGTAAAAGAAATATTAATTAACAACTCGTCTGATAAACAAATAAATGTTAAAGTTAAACTTAGAGTTCATGATCTAAAAGAAGATTCAATTTGGTTCGATAAATCTCAATTTATGACAAAACTATTGCGAGTTGGCTTGTTTTTTTCAACGAAAGCAGAGGTTTCAAACAGCATCAATATCGGCCAAATTAACGTTATATCTTTAAAACAATTACACACAAAGCCCATATACACAGAAAATAAAAACGAAGAAAATTTAATTTTTGATTTTCATTTTGATAAAAACTTCCCTCTAGATATATCGCACCTAAGTGTTTATTCATTTTGTTTTATTGATAAGCAGCAAATCAAAGGAGCCACGGGGGTTACAATACCAGAAAGCTTTGTGGGCCCGATAAAAGGAGAGGCGATATTCGATAATGGAGCCACCGTGAAAACCACTAATGTTTTTAAAAGAGAAAACGGGCAACACTGGCCCGGACCAGTTCACAACCACCAAGGCAATTATATGATAGGGTCTTATCATGTTAACCGACCACACGAAAGTTTGGAATTGCTTTCTGTTAGAAATACAAAAATTAAAGATCTTCGGACATACAAGTCAAGTAATTTACTAACACACGAAGAAAGCTCACCTATTGCAAGTGATTTATATGTATCATACGGCACAAACACTGATGTTAACGCTATTTTCATGATTAACACAAAAACGTTGCTAATTAACAATACGCAATATGGGAGGTTTTTACGGGCTTCCACAAGCGAAGTAATATCTCAATTATTATCAAATTTAGAATTAAAAATATTAACCATAGAAAGACAAAGAGTAAAAGTGCGAAAGCAATCTAGCTTCCTAAGATCAGCCAGAGAAAAGACAAAAAAAATCTTTATGAAAAAGCCCATAGTAAAGTCGCATGATGATGGCCCTCTAAACTTCCAAACCACCACTAGATTCGAAAGGAGAAAGAGGGCGTTTGATGTAGTTGAAACAAATTTAAGAACATCCGAAGGAAACACCAGGCTATCAGGTGAAATTTTTTCAAATGAACTTTCCGATTATAAAAAAATTTCAAAAATACAAGAGATGTTTTTTAATTACGGCAAAGAAATACGGACGTTTCAGTTTAATGATTATGAACTAACTAACAGAACACCCGGAGATTATAAATATAAACTTACTCTAAGTTTTGTAGACCCCACCAGAAAATTCTTAATCTCATTGGTCAACAATATGCACGATGATATAAGGCAGATATCTAGATACGAGCAGCTTGTGGCTCGCAACGCCAAAGAAATAGATATTGATTATAAATCAATTGCTCTATCTTATGTGAAGCATTTTTGTTATATATACAACAAAACAGAAAATGAAAAACAAGATATGATATTGACCACTTTGGGGCTCTTGGATCCCGCCACTGTTACATTGAGATCTATAAAAAAGTTTTCACAAGCATACAATGATCTAATCTCCGGGTTTGCAAAGATAACAAATTTTGACATAAATATTAGAAAATTTAATAATGATTTAATTTCAATCAAATCAAAAGAACCCACTATATCTAGAATAGAATATAGCAAAGTGTTTGAAAAGATAGTCCGTCCATCGTCGAATCAAAAATCATTTTCTTATATGAAGAAAAATTCTTCTGATACTATGAAAACTATAACAAAAACAGAACTAAAGCAGGAAGGAGATAAGCAAACTAAGAAATACTACACCGAGCAGCCGACAGAAGGCAGTGATACATTATCACAGGAAGCTGTGTCTGGGATAAACAATATTACGACGAATTCATTGTCTTATTACGGACCACAGAGGTTTTCTTCCAAAAGCGGAGATGTTATGATGGATAAATTAGATCCCTCGGCGTACTACGATCAATTTAATAAGCTCTCAGCGGAAAGCAATTTACCATCCGGCACATCATTCAAGCAAACTAGTGTTTCCGCCGAGACCAAAGAAACAAAAGAAATATATGTTGATTCCTCTGAAATCTTGGGAGAAAATCAAAGCTTTGTTAGTTACGCTGATGTGCCGGGCGACTTTAATGTCGTTGAGAAGCAAACAAAGTCACAAGTTACTTTTGGTAATTATTTTTCCGAATTCAATAACTCTAGAACGTTCAAGGCAACCATCGAACAGACAAAGACGCTAGACCCAGAGGCAATAGAGGAGCTCCCTAATCAATTGAAAGCTGTTGCCCTAGGCAATTCAAGCGCCACGAGAGGCGACTATATAACATCGACCGATGATCTGTTGGCCAACCCTCGTACTGGTCCATATTACGAAGTCAACAATTTTTCTGTGCAAAAATTAATATATGTTGATAGTTTTGATAAAAATAAAAACGGGGATGTGCTCTTAAACAAACCGATGTTTAAAGCCATGACAATACAGAATTTTGCACTATTGAATAAACCAGTCATCTGTTTTCTTCAGGCATACACAAACAATGCCTTCAATATATCAGATGAGAACAGATACAATGTTATCGACTCAGTTTTTATTTTGTCCGATGATGCTTTATCCGTTCGACCAGAGCAGATTATAATTGAAGAAGGTTCTAATTACGCAGACCAAGAAATACCGTATCAAGCTATGAATTCACAAATTGTAGAACAAACAGGCACCAGAATAGCAGTGCAAATCAGTTCTACGATAAGCACACTGCCATCAGAAACTTTAGCGATGGAAGAACTTAGTGCCCCATCTCCCCCCGGTAACCCAACTACTTTCAACAACCCAACCACCCCTAGAGGAACAGGAGGCTACTAATGTCCAAAATAAACGTAAAAAATTCTAGTTTTAACTCTTTTGTATCTTTTCTAAAAGAAGAAAAGATTAAATTTAAAGTTATGAGTGTGTCCAACAACACTGAGGTTATTAGGATATCGACAAAAAGAGGGACACAATCTGATGCTGCCCTGGAGGGCTTGAGAACTTATGGCACTAATCTTTATCACGATGTCACTTTGCACGTAGACGGAAAAGCAGAAAATGTATTCAATTATTTTTCTAATCAATATGAAAACATGGCTGAAGATAATATAGAATATGAGCTCCCAAATTACTATATAGAAAACTTAAATGATCAAAATGCAACATATTCGTCCTTAAAAAGCTTATCTGTTAATGCTGTAACGAGAAAATATATAGAAAAAATAGCCCAATCTCAAAAGCGCTTACCTCTAAAAACCCAGGCCGAACAAGATGTTATGAGAAATGTTTATTTTGGAGGAACATATCGCCAAGACAGATCGAATAGAAATTTAAATGAATTTTGCTATTACAATAAAATAAAAGTTTCGTCATATGAAAATAACGAATTTATAGGTACTTTATTGAAAAAACTAAACATGCAAGAAGAAATCTTTGAAAGCTTAATAGCAATGAAAAGCCCAATAGCAGTTGATTTTGTGTTGAATGATGGAGAGACAGTGTCCGTAAATACGTATGATGTTGCGCAAAATATTAAAGATTCTTCAATGATAATAAATTTCAATAACAAACTTATTCTCTCTGAGCAGAAAAATAACTCTAACTTTATGAATAATAATTTTAATAAATATTTGTTAATGAATTATGTGGATCGTGCACCTGAAAAATTTGTTAAAAGCTTTACTCAAATTTACCACAATGAAGAGTGTGAAAAAGAATATCTAATGTATAAAATAGAAAAATACAGAGATACGGACACCACACCGATGCAGAGTTTTTGGATGTATGAAAAAGAATTTAAAGAATATTATGATTATCAGGTTAAGTTTGACTCTTCTTATCGATATTCTGTAAAGTGTTATTGTGTTATCTACGGTACCGCTACAACAGTTAGTGATGTAAAAAACGATAATGGAATTATAGACTTCAAGATAACGAAAAGTCCATCATTTAGAATGGTTCTTTTAGATTTCTATCAAAAAACAATAAGAGTTACACCAAAAATACTGCCATCTCCCTTTGTAGAGTTCTTGAATGAATCTAATTCCAAAAATTCAGTGAAAATATATTTAGATCTAAAAAACACTAAGACACTAGAGGTTCCCGTCTCTATAACAGAAGACGATGCTTTACTTCTAGAAGATATTGAGACTGATGAAGAGGGAAAGATTGCTTTTGAATATCAAGTGCAAGATGGAAAATTTGAAGTTTTCCGAACCGATATAAAACCAAAGTTTATAGAAGATTTTCGCGATGCAAAAATATTAGATGTTAGAAATAAACACTCCTCCACTTCTGTTGTTTTTAAAAACAAAATTTTTCCTAACAAAAAATATTATTATATGTTTCGAGCTGTAAATTCAATCGGGGTCGCTTCGAACCCAAGCCCAGTCTATGAGGTGGAATTGCTAAAAGACGCCACAAGTTCAAAGATAATTACAAAAGTGTTAAATCTATCAAAAGAACAAATATTTTTCGATAAACGTTTCAAGTCTTTGATACAAATCAGGCCAGCGTTTGATCAAGAAATTTTTAATGATGGAAGCGAAGAAGCACTAAACTTAACAACATATAGAAAAAAAATTAATAATCTTACTCTGGGGACAGCTATTGATAAAGTGTGGGGCAAGAGATTTAAAATAAGGGTAAAATCTAGCGACACCGGCAAAATTATTGATTTAAATGTAAAATTTAATCTAGTAAAGGACAATATTAAATAGAAACTATTTATTATGAATATTTTAGGAGAAATATATGGGATTCCTCGATAATAGTGGCGATATTATACTAGACGCAGTATTGACAGACCACGGAAGAAAGTTACTAGCGAAAGGAGATGGCTCTTTTCAAATCACAAAGTTCGCACTCGCAGACGATGAAATTAATTACACTCTTTACAACAATGCACACCCAAGCGGCTCGGCTTACTACGATATAGAAATATTACAAACACCAGTTCTGGAAGCATTTACAGATAACGCTGGATCCTTGAAGACGAAGCTGATTTCATACAATTCCATGAATTTGCTTTATCTACCGGTAATAAAGTTAAACCAACAAACAGTTGCAACAAAATTTCATACTTCCGGGTCTTTCATAGTTGCCGTCGACGCAGAAACAGAAGGGACAACAAATAATAATAACCAATTCGCAGTTGGTTATAATGGAACAAACCCCGTTCAGGGCGTAATTTTCGGCGAAACACTGACTGATGGGAGTCATATTCGACTAGATCAAGGGATCGACTCAAGTGAAATTACAGCTAGAGAAACATTGGACCCCGATCTAATAGAGGATACGTATATAATTCAAATAGATAATCGTTTGGGTAAAATCGCTACAACAAATGGCGATATGGTACCAGAAGACTATATAGACGACGACAACATTGCTTTCTACACAGTGGATATAGGACTTGTGTCGCAGATAACAGACGATAGTAATTCTAGTAAAGAAGCGATAGAAGGTCCACGCGGAACACGTCTTGAGTTTAAAATAGCAGCTTCTATAAATCTGAGCACCAGTACGTTTTTGTTCACCAAACTAGGTGGCGAATCGGTGCTGGAAGGAAAGAATGTTAGACACATCGACTCAATTGTAAGAGTCACAGGAATGAAAACTGGGTATTCTGTTGATATACCTGTTCGTTTCGTTAAATCAAAATTATCATAGAGAGAGAAAAATGGCAGAAAGTTTTTATAAATCATTAGACATCGGGAAGGATGTAGTTAGCACTAGAACTCTTCTTCACGAGGCAATACCTTTAACCGGTACCATAATCTCTGGTACGTACGGAGTAGCGAATATTAAATCTTACGCTCACGGAATGTTCCAGTCGGTATACGATTATCCTTATCTTAGCTCGTCAGCAAATTACATATTTGATATTACAACAGGGGTCGGTGCTAACTCTGCTATCCATGCTAGCGTAAACGCTAGTGGTCAAAAATCAAAAAAACTTAACATCTATAATCAGATGGCTCAAGTGTTGATGGGTTACGATCATCTAGGGGCCATCCAGCGATTTGATGAGGACGGAGATATTCTTGCTGGTGGAAATAAACTTGATAATGTTATATTTTTGAATTTTTCACGTCTCTTGACTAAAGATGAAATCAAAAAAGGCACCTTTTCATTAAAACTAGGCGCTAACGCAGCATATGCTACGCCAATGACAAAGCTATTAGAGATAACTGATGCCTCAGGCTCTAGCGGTTTCCTAGTTAACTCCCCGGTTGGAGAGTATGGTATTTTGTTTGCTAAGCAATCAACCGGGAATCCTTTGGCTGCTACTAACGTAAAGTGTGGATTGTTGTTCTATCAAGCCGGTATTTGCGCACTGACTTCTTCAGTATTACAGCAGCTCCTAACAACACCCGTTTCTGCTTCTGCTACCGGTACAGCAACTTTTTCTGATTTGCTCACCGGTTCAACAATAGACACTTTTGCGAATTCCTTCAGACACAGAATAAATAACCTGCAATTTAATAATACGGTAGAATTGAATTCTTCTGTATACTTTTGTCGAGTTAATCATAATGAATATAATTATTCAACAAACCCAACTTATCTTAGCGGTAGCAAAATCAGGGTAAAAACACAAACATCCGATCTTCCTGTATCCTACATAACTACGGTCGGACTTTATAACGATAATAATGAATTGCTAGCAACAGCAAAACTCAGCGAGCCTCTTAAAAAATCTTCAGACACAGAGTTTACCATCAGAGTCCGCCTTGATTACTAGGAGGTACTTATGTCTTTGTATAAATTTGATGAAGATGATCTCTTTACAAACATCATAGAAGCAAACCCAGAGTATCGTTTTTATGTTCAAAGTGGGTCTGTTTTTATTAATAAGACACCTCACCTAAGCGGCTCAAACACAGATAATATAATTGGCGTTACAAAAGGCTATATGTCTTTGTATGAATATAATATTGACAGACCCTCTGGTAGCTTTATACGGCCTTTCATTGAAAAAGATGGACATAGAGTCACTTTAAAAACACGAAAAAAAACATCATATAATACTTCTTTGGGGTTTGGTGATGTCGATTTTGGCTCTTATAATTTATCAGCCAGCATATCACGATACTACTATAATACAGCCACCAGAACAAAACTTTTTGCTCTAAAAAACACTCTAGATGAGTACTCCATACACTCACCGCACTATCAATATTCTTCGAGTTTTGGAGATAAAAATACACAAATTGTAAATTTAATCTCGATACCTTCTATATTGTATGGATCAAAAATTAAAAAAGGTAGCGTTTCATTGAAATATTATGTTTCTGGTACTTTGGTTGGGGAACTGAAAGATGAAAACTACAACGGAGAGTTAATCCAAGTAGGACCAGAAGGATCAACAGGATCCGGATCTGTCGCCGGGGTCTGCTTATACCGAGAAGGCTTTTTTGTTTTAACTGGATCTTGGTCCCTAGATAGCAACACAATACAGACGGATGCAAATGGAAATTCAAAATGGATTCATTATAACTACGGAGCTCATGACGGCAATACGATTGCTGCAACAACCGTTTCAGCTTCCTTTGCGACAGATTACATGGGAACTACTCGTACTCAGACCCTAACAATGTTAGCGCATGCGCCATATGGAGAGCTAAATCACTCTAACAATCCCACTTTTTTTGATGCATCTGATGTCCAGGGAATAGGAACCGGATCGTTTCAATATATTGAACAGCCGAAAAAAATTAAAAATATCGTCCACTCGAAATTTAGCGATGAAGAACCAGAGTTTGAAAAAACGACTTACATATCAAAAATTGCAATTTACGATAAAGAAAAAAATCTCATAGGGATAGCCAAAGTTGCAACACCAGTAAGAAAAACAGAAGATAAACAATATACTTTTAAATTAAAACTTGACATTTAGTTAAAAACATGTTATACTATATAATAGGAGTTTGTATGATTTTAGGTTTAGATGTTAGTACAAGTAAGATAGGTTATTGTATCTTAGATTGTGATAAGAATTTAATTGCACATGATGTAATGAAGTTCAAGCCATTGGCTTTAGAAGATAGAGCAGAGATATTCTATCAGTTTCTCAGAGATATAAAGAGAGAACATAAGATCAAAGACATTTTTATTGAACAGCCCTTCTCAATGTTTGGTGGTGGTAAAACAACTGCAATGACTATGGCAAAGCTTCAAAGATTTAACGGCATGTGTTCTTTTGCTGTTCGTAGGGTCTTCACAAAGAACCCAGAGTTAATCGCAGCAAACAGAGCAAGAGGTCTTGTTGGGCTTAAAATAAAGAGAGGCGAAGACACAAAAAGAAAAATTATTGAATGGGTTGAAAAGAAGTATCCAAAAGATTTTATCGTAGAATTAACTAGTTATGGTAATCCCCGTCCCGGGACAGATGATAAGGCTGATGCTATAGTTGTTGCATTGGCAGGATTGGAAATACTTGATGAAAATAACAACGCAAACAATAAGAAGAATAATTAAAGAAGAACTCGCAAAAGTTTTAGATGAGAAACTCTACGACAACCCAGAAGAAGAGGAGGAAGCTATTAAAAACTTGATGGCTAAGTTTAACATGACTCGCCAAGATGCTGAGGCAGCTATCGTTGGTGTTGATCAAGAAATGATGGGAAGAAGCGAAGATTATCAAGAATTCCAAAAAGAAAAAGACGAAAAGAAAAAAACAATTGAAACCTTTAAAGACTTTGCCGAAAAAGGAAGGGCAATTAAGGGCTTCTCCGATGAGATGAGACAGTCACTAGCTCACTATTTTTTTAAAAACCCAACAGAAAATCGCCATCCATTAGTGCAACTAGTTGCTGATGGTTTTGAGCACTGCATGGAAAATAGATTTGAGGGCGAAGAATACCAAACAATTCTGCAGAGAGTAGAAGCCGGTGAGGAAGAAATGGCAAAAAATCCTTTATTTAGAGACCTACAAGCTTACAACCAACTTAAGCAAGGTAATCTAGATTTGGATGACTTCCAGGACGAAGTGCAATCAAAATGTATCGAAGATTTAGGTTATGCATTGCTAGAAGCCACAAAAGTCGTTAAAGCAGAAGAAGCAAGAAACAAAGAGATAGAACGAAAACGCATACAAAAAGCCAGAGAAGAAAAAAGGCGCCAAGAGAATGAAAGACATAATGCAGTTATAAGAGAAAAAACCAAAGTACTTCCAGAAAATGCAATGGCAGAGCTGGAGTCTATAGAGCAGCAAGTTGAGACTCCTGCCGGAATAGCTGGGACTAAAATACGCGAAAGACATCGTGGCACCATTAAAAGAGCTATAGGAAATTTAAAAGTTGCGATAAACTTTGCCTCACAGGGTTTCTACTACATGCAGTCTGGCGAATGGTGGCTTCCTGAGATAGCGAAAATAATGTCTAAATTTCGCTATTACACAAGCGGCCAAGTTCGTGGTGGATACGATTACGAGATTGATCGAGATTTTGTGAGGTCTATTAAAAAATTGACGGATGACTTGAAACACTTAAGCTGAACGATGCGGTAGATTATTGAAGCAGGAAAAAAACATGAAAAACGAAATGAAACTGATAATGGAAAACTGGAGAAGAAATGTTCTAAGTGAACAAACAAGAGAAGAAATTGATACCGCCATAGTACTAGCCACAGCAATAAGAAACGCTCGACAAACAGGAGGAGCCTCTAATCCTAATAATATTAAAGTTGGTGATTTGCTAAAACTTTTTGACGATAAAGTGGTTGAAGAAATGACCAGTAGGTACAGTCAAGTGGGTGCTATTATCAAAATATTATTACAGACTGCTTCGATTGCCAATGAGCAGTTAACAGTTAATAGCGCAGATCGAGGATACTCAAATGACGACATACAAGAAGCCATAGAACTAATAGAAAGTTTTAAGAAGTTTATGGAAGGGATTTCTAAAAAATTAGAAGAATTGAGACAAGAAAACAGGGGATATTTCTCTCAAGCGCTTGGGGCATTGACTAAAGGGATTTTTACAATTCCAGTGAATGACATTCAAAAGTTATCTAAAAATAAATTTTTTAGAACAGTAGCGGGTCAATTAGGTTTTGGAGCAGCAATGGCAACATTTAAAGAGTTGATACCACTTGCTGGTTTTGCTATGAAGGGCATCAAAATACTTCAAGTTTTTGCAGAATGGGCTGATGAAGATGGTGAAGTACAAAAAGCAATGAAAGCTAAAAATCCACAATCTGCTTTTGTATTAATGACTTCCGCTGCTCTAACAGTGGACGATTCAAAGCGAGATATGATGGGTCCACTAAAAATTTTGGACATCGATGATCAGTACCAAAAAGTTTTATCAAAAGAGGCTTTTGTAAACTTTATGAAATTTTATGTAGAATATTTAAAGAATCTACCTCCCGATACTCTCTTAACAAAAACATCATCTAATAAGTTTCTTATAGATTTTATAAAAAGAAAGTACAGTGTCCAAGTACAAAAAAATTAATTTTTTATTGACAAAATTTTTCAACATGTTATACTAGTATAGGACGGAGGAAACATGGAAGAGAAACTGAGAATTATTAAAGACATACTTGGTGGTTATCGACAATCATCAAATGAGTTTTTATTTAATTGCCCATATTGTGGACATCACAAGAAAAAGATGTCTGTCAATTTTGGTATCAATGCATTTAAGTGTTGGATTTGCGATACACGCGGAAAAAATATTTATAGACTCGTACGCAAGTTTGGAACTTATCAACAGAAGCAGAAGTGGTTAGAGCTTGATGGTCGTCTCGATCTTTCAGAATTTGATCAAATGTTCATGGAAATGAATGATGAAGAGATTGAACAAGTCACAGAGTTGCCACCGCATTTTGTGTCTTTGTGTAACAAAAGACTTCCAAAGTCCTCAAAAGCAGCTCTGGATTATTTGCATGAGAGAGGATTAACCAAGAAAGAGATTTTGATGTGGAAGATCGGCTATTGCACTGAGGGTCGCTATGGAGGAAGGATAATTGTTCCATCATTTAACAACTCAGGTAACTTAAACTATTTCATTGCTCGTTCTTATGTCGGACACAGAATGAAATATTTAAATCCACCTATAAGCAAAAACGTTGTTTTTAATGAATTATTTGTTGATTGGGATGAACCAGTTATCCTTGTTGAGGGTTTGTTCGATGCAATCGTTGGAGGACAGAATGCCATCCCTATTCTTGGCTCAACATTACGAGAAGAAAGCAAGTTGTTTCAAGCTATTGTTCTCAATGACTCGCCGGTGTATCTTGCTCTAGATGAAGACGCTAAGAAGAAACAAGATTATATGATAAAGTCTTTGTTCAAATACGATGTAGACGTTAGAGTTATTGATACTTCAAGCGTTGAAGACGTAGGGTCTATGACGCGTAAGCAGTTTTTATCTAGAATGTCTCAAGCGTCAGAGCCAGATCTAGATGAAATTAATTTCTACAATCAATTAGCCAAAATATAAAATAGCCCCAAGGTAAGCCAACAGAGAGAAAACAGCTAGAGGTGCTATCCACTCTTCATCGTCTCCATCAAATGCACTAAGAGACCAAAGACCCTCTAGCAATTCAAATCCTACAAAAGCCACAGTTATAATAACACCTACGGCAAAAAAAACAAAAATAATTTCCACATTCAACCCTCCCAAGTTTCTAAAATAAATAGAAAAAAATACTTGACAAGTCAGAGATAACATGATATTATATATGTATACAGATTCTTGAGGAGGAAATATGTATTGGACAAACAAGTTTAATGAATTTAATAAAAAATATTGGGATGGAAAGCTAACAAAGATCCCTGTAAAAGTAAGAGACTTAAGTGCTGAACGTGCGGAAGGTCTTTATCATTATCCGGATGAAGAAGAAGGAACAGAGTCTTACATAGAAATAGACAAAAAACTAACACATTACCAAAAACTCAATATCTTGCTGCACGAAATGTGCCATCATGCTGTTGAAGTTTTCTATGAGGAAAGACCTTATCACAACCATGGTAAAGAGTGGAAAGAAGAAATGAAGCGAGTTGGCTTCATTGGTAAAATCCACAGTGGCCGTGGTCGCTATAAAACAAGAAACTATTAGGAGGTAACATGAAAATAGCACACATATCAGATACACACATTAGAAATCTTAAGTATCACTACGAATACAAACTAGCGTTTGAAGATCTCTACAAAAAACTGCGCCAAATGTCTCCTGACATTATTGTGCATACAGGTGATATTGCACACACCAAAACGCAATTGTCGCCAGAATTTTTTCAAATGTGCGCGAGTTTTCTGCAGAATTTAGCAGACATCGCCCCTACCTATATTATATTAGGAAATCATGATGGTAATCTTAAGAACGACACCAGACAAGACGCAATCTCTCCGATTGTAGACGCGTTGAGTCACAAGAATATTTATCTTCTTAAAAATTCTGGAGAAACAAAAGTAAATGAAAAGATCACTCTCAATGTTCTATCGGTCTTTGATAGAGAAAACTGGGTTAAACCAACTAACAGAGAGTGCATTAATATCGGCTTGTATCACGGGTCTATTCACGGCTGTCAAACCTCACAAGGCTACACTATTGAAGAAGGCGAAGATTCTATTGATATTTTCAGCGATTTTGATTTTGCTATGCTGGGTGACATACACAAGCAGCAAAAGATGGATCTCAAAGGGCGAGTAAGGTATGCCGGCTCTACAATTCAGCAGAACTTTGGAGAGTCAATTAACAAAGGCTTTCTCATGTGGAACATCAGAGACAAATATGATTGGTATTGCCAGAGTGTTTCCATACTCAACCCAAGACCTTTTGTAACAATAGATCTTACACCGGAGGGGCAAGTCCCCAACACGATAGTGCCTAAGGGTTGCCGTCTTCGTATTCGCGCATCTTCTAATATTTCACCTATGAAGCTAAAGGCTGCTTGTGATTATTGTCAAAAGAAGTGGGAACCGTATTCTGTTTCTTTTGTCAACAATGGAACAACTAATTCGTCTTCTACTTCTTTGATAGGCAAAGCAGTACTGAATGAGAATCTGCGAGACCTTTCGGTTCAAGAGAAGTACATAAAGCAGTATTGTAGTGAGCTTGACATGGCTGATGGTGTTATGGAAAAGATACTAGAACTAAACAAGAAGTACAATCAAATTGTTGAAGAATCAGAGGAGGTATCACGCAATGTTATTTGGAAGATTAAAGAGATTGAGTGGGACAACCTCTTCAACTACGGCGAAAAGAATAAAATTAATTTTGAAAAACTATCCGGACTTGTCGGAATCTTTGGTAAAAACTATTCAGGAAAGTCTTCTATTATCGACAGTGTGTTATTTAACATTTATAACACAACTTCGAAAGGAGAGCGAAAAAACGTTCACATCATCAATCAAAACAAGCAATATGCAAAATGCAAGATAAAGCTCGAAGCAGGCCACGATGCCTTCCAGATTACTCGGAATCTTAACAAATATACGAAGAAATCGAAAGGAAAAGAGACAATAGAGTCCAAAGTGGACCTAGACTTCTCCAAGACAACTGCCGGCATTTTTGAAAGTAAAAATGGCACAACTAGGAACGAAACTGATGCTAACATCCGTAAGCACTTTGGAACTATCGACGACTTCTTCTTGACATCGATGGCTTCCCAGATGGACTCAATGTCTTTCCTGCGGGAGGGGTCCACAAAAAGAAAAGAGATTATCGCTAAATTTCTAGATTTGCAGATCTTTGATCAAAAGTACAAGCTAGCTCGTAAGGACGCTGCTGATCTTCGCGGTGTAATTAAGCGAATGGAAAGCAAGAAGTTCGACGAACAGATACGTAAAAAATCTGCTACCTTAGAAGATATTCGTATGGACATCGACGAACAGGTTAATAAATGTGAAAAATTAACTTGCTCCATAGAAAAGTTTGAACTTGAACTTGCGGAGGTTAACAAAACAATCGACGCAATTCCTGCGGAGATTATTGAAATTAATGAAGTTCTAAAAGAGATTGCATTTAAGAGAGTTAAAAAGACTAAACTCTTATCCCAGAACCTTGCGTCACAAGAGCATGTTCAAAGACTTGAAAAGTTCCATGAGCAAACCAGTGAACAAGTGGATCCAAAACAATACGATCGCCTAATGTCTTTGCTGAAAGAAGCAAAGCACCAAGAGGAACTTGTCAAAGCTTTTGGGCAACAAGTGAAGCACCAAAAGACCGTGTTAAAAAACTTAGACAAAGCAGCAGCGATGCTTCATAATCACAAATATGATCCAAGCTGCGAGTTCTGTTGCGATAATGAATTTGTCAGACAAGCGGAGAAAGCAAAAGCCGATCTGCCTTATAACATGAATTTGCTAGATGATCTCGCTGCGTCTCTTCATGAGGCAACGGTTAAGCTCGAAGAGTATGACATAAAAACAATTGAAGCCAACATTAAAAAGTTCAAAGACTTAAATTCGGAACTTGATGCATGCGGTATCAATATTGAAAGACAAAGGATGTCCATTCAGAAAAACGAAGCAACCATTGCTTTGTTGAACAACGAAGTTGATGCTCTCGAAGCGAAAGCCAAAGAGTATGAGGATAATCGTGAGGCAATCGAAAATAAAGAATCTTTGTATGGAGATCAAAAGGCTCTTTTGAAAAAGATTAAAGAAAACAAAGCTACTCTCAAGGAGTGCAACAAGCTCTCTCAAGAGTACCTTGTTGAGGAAGCAGCAATGAAAGAGGTCATTCGTGGACTTTATCGCGAGAAAAACGAATACAAAGATGTTATGAATGAGTATCGTGCTTTCGATATCTACACGACTTGCATGCATGCTAACGGCATTTCATACGAGATTATTCAACAGAAGTTACCTATCATCAATCAGGAGATCGCAAAGATCTTAGCTAACATTGTTGACTTCGAAGTGTTCTTTGAGAATCACGACAACAAACTTGAACTATCCATCAAGCATCCCAACTATGCGGCTCGTCCGTTGTCCATGGGATCAGGAGCAGAAAAGACAATTGCTTCGATGGCTATACGTCTTGCGATGATTGCGATAACCAATCTTCCAAAGTCCGAACTGTTCATTCTTGATGAGCCGGCAACAGCATTAGATCAAGAACACATGGAGGGCTTCACAAGGCTATTGCAGATGATAAAGAATCAATTTAAAACAGTTTTGATTATCTCTCACCTTGATCATCTAAAAGATGTGGTGGACATGACGATAGACATTGATAAAATTGATGGCTATGCCAAAGTAAACATTTAACAAATAACGACCTATTTAGTGTAAAAGCTAAATAGGTTTTTTATTTGGAGGAAATACAATGCATAATGAAGATTGTGAAGAAAACTGCGAGCAGGATCACGGATGTGATTGCTGTCAAGATTGCGAATGTTGCAAAGAACAAAAATTAGGAGTAGTCGATCAGGCTCTAGGAAAAGCTGTGTCCCGTAAACTTCTTGTTTTTGCTAGCGCGACTGCTTTGCTCATCTGGTCCGGACTCGATCCCGACACTTGGGCGATGATTGCTGCCATGTACATTGGTGGACAGTCAGTTATTGATGTTGCTAAAGTTTGGAAAGGCATGTAATGACTTGGTGGGCAAAAACCGTAAATTTTGCAACGAAGTATTGGCAGTGGATCTTAATGGTCGTTACTGCCATTGCTTTCTATTTGGTTGGACGCTCAAAAGACGCGAAGCAACAACAAGTAAAATTTTATGAAAAATGGAAAGATTTGGAAGAAAAACAACGCGAAGAACTCATAGAGGACTTGGGAGACCTTGCGGAAGACAAAGACGCTTCTATGTCCGAAAACGTTTTAAATTTTGAGGAAAAAAAGCATAAGTTTTTAAGAGACTCGAAAAAAGTTAAAACCGAAGATTTTTTAGAATCAAAAGGCATTGAGAGAGAAGAATGATTTTTTTAATTTCTCTTCTATTTGCTGAAGAGCCGAAATACAAAGATATGAAGACCGGTGAGACTGTACCGTGGGATGGTCGCTTACTAAATGAAGAGGCAATAAGAATCCTTGTCGAAGACAGTGTAACAAAAGATTTAACGTGTGATGCTCTCGTTGAGTTTAAAGTAAATGAGAATAAAATTCTAGAGAAATACCGCTATGATGTTTTAAAATCTAAAACAGACGCGGAGATTGAGAAACTTAACGAACTAATTAGATTACAAGACGAACATATAGATGAACTGAGGCCTCAAAACAATATTTGGCCACTCATCGGTGGATTTATCGCCGGTGCAGGAATCTCAGTTGGAATTATGTACGCAGTCAAGCCGGGATTAACTCAATGAAAATAAGAATTTTAAAAAAACTTAAAAAGATGCTTTGTCCCGAGGCGACACAAGATTTAAAACTAAACA
>Ga0160423_10001035_pt1 | contig 23085 bp, 32 predicted proteins | sample CRUFie14St8metaG_FD_108191 | JGI IMG/M metagenome (GOLD analysis project Ga0160423, IMG submission 108191) | Marine microbial communities from the Costa Rica Dome - CRUD Field 142mm St8 metaG | ecosystem: Environmental > Aquatic > Marine > Oceanic > Photic zone | place: Costa Rica: the Eastern...
TGTCGCCGTAGTGATTACGTATCTATTTCTTTTCAGTGTTATACAATGTTGTCGTAAATGTTGCAAAAAAAAAGACGACGGTATTTAAATCATGTAATATTATGTATATGGAATTATTACGTGGAAAACCAACGAACGTGGTGTCGGTGAAATCCGAAGCTTCTTATGGTGATATTATGAGTGCGATACACCAGAATAAAATACCAGACAAGACGCTTCGAGCGGTAGTGGCAACCTGCAAGGCGCATCCTCAAGCGATGTTCGTGGTCTACAAGGCGTACGCTCAGAGTGTTCTGTTAATTTTCGGGAAAAAGCCAGTCTGTGTGGAATTGGAAGGTTCTAAATTACAAAGTATAATGGGATCACATTGTCGAGAATCCCGTATATATGTATTTTCTTATGTACCATAAATGGCATGGGTGATGTACTACCCGATGGCAGCGGCAGGCACCTATTTTGTAGGAAGAAACATCATGTTTCGTGGAACATCTTACGCGATCGATTACTTGTTAAATTCAAATGCAGACCCAGACATTAAAGAGACCACTACCGTAGAAACCATATCGGCCATGCTTGCCACATACAAAGATTTACCAGACACTCACCCTGCATACGAAAGCAAACGTGCCGTGCAAGAAGCATTGAAAGACCTTCAGGACACCGTGGACCGAACTAGACTAAAGCTTAGCGTCCATGAAAGTGGTTGGGTAAGCCGCTGGAGAACCTTTGACGCACGCACGGACAATGCAAAGATAGAGAAAAAGGCAAAGGAGCTTATGTCTCGGCTGGATGTCTTTAGCAAACTAATTCGCCTTGAAGACCATGTAAAGATAGATAAGAAGAAGAATAACAAAGACTAACACGATACATCCAGCGTTAAACAACAAAAGTATATCCCTCCAAGGAGATTGTCTCTCATGATACATATCTTTCATGTCTCTATCGCTCCTGTCAGATAACATATAATTACATGTACATAAAATTTATACTAGTTTTTAATAAAAAACATACCTTGTAGTATTGCGTCCGCCATGTCGTCACGTTTCTTACATGCATTGTAGGTTTCCGTCTGTTTTGGAGACAAGTACCGTAGAACATACTCTTTCGATGCCTTTTTGTTTTGGGTATACACTCCGGTGCTTATACCAAAGTATTTGCGAACCGACAAGGGGGATATCATACGAGACTTATCCCAAAAGAAACACCGAAGGGCACAGGCTATCATCTTCATACGCGCCTGCATCTGTCTCTCAATCAACACAACCTCTGCACCGTCAAAGATATTCGTATGCTCGACCAACATCCTCGCAATGTAAGGATAGTCACTTTGCTTCTTTTTTGGAACATAGTCCCAAATACATATCGAATCAAACTCAACAAGGGATCCATTCTCAATAATTGCGTAACCAAAATTGCGTAAACCGGGGTCAATACTTACTACTCTCATTTTACGGTATATAAATGATAATAAATACTTTGAAATGAATAGAGAACCCTCGCCTGAAAGAGAAATATTCCGAATCACCGACGACGAACTTGACCCCGAAGAGTTCGAAGACACACAACCACTGACACAAGAACCATCCAAAGTGGCAAAACTGTGCAAAAAATTAAGTTACATGGTGCGAAGAAAACCTAGGGCAAAATACAACGATGGATTATAACTTACAATACAGTTAAAAAGTATTATATTAATACAGTATTTGTTATAATGATACTAAAATTTAAACTGTCTTTATTCCCTTGTTCCCAAGGTTATTATATACACGGATTATGGCCAACTGGAAATGCTGATGAAGAAGAATTCAAAAAATGCGAAAAAACTCAAAAGTTAAAACTTGATCCAAAATTATCACTTAAAATGTTCAAGATATGGAAACCTTGTACACGAAATACAAGCCAAATTGTAGATTTATGGAAACATGAATGGTGCAAACACGGTTATAAAATGTTATATGAAGATTATTTTTCTTTAGGCTTACAAGCATACGAATTTGTTATGAAAAAATTTACAAAAGAACAATTACAACCGTGTACCAAAAATGAGTTGAGAATTTCTCTGATTTATAACACTGAAACCAAAGTATGGGGCATTTCTATGAAAGAAAAATGTCTAAAATTCTAACACCGGAGGTTCATACAAATTAATAAGCGGTTCTTCCTTCTTTTGCCTTGATTTGTACCATACATATGCAATGAGACCTAAAGCTACCAATACAATACAAGATACGATAAGCGTAGTGTACCACATATACATATTAATATATAACTTATATACCCCAAACCCATCTGTTACCATTCCATACGCGATTGTAAATAATTTTATCCCCTTTACTAATGTTTTCCGCTGCCCATAAAGGTTGTTGGTTGGTATAATGAAAACACCGTCTTTGTTGTTCGGGATCTTCCAAATCAAAGGAGGCACATGGCATCATATGATCGATATGCCATTCTCCTTGGTTTTCCCATGTCATTCCGGGCACGAACTGTTTTTCGATATGTTTCATAAAATGTTGAATGGAACAACCAATCAATTCCATAGACCTTGAACTCTTTTTTTTCTTTTTGAGTGCATCTTTGATACGTGTACGTAATAACGTTTTTGTACGAAATTTTATATCTGTATCATAACGTCGTTTTAGGTAGGCCCTTGCCTTATCACGGTTGTTTTCACGATACTTCTTGACATATGCCCTTTTCTTATCACGGTTGTTTTCATAATACTTCTTGTTACATGCCCTTTTCTTATCACGGTTGTTTTCACTCCACTTCTTGTTATATGCCCTACAACAATGTTTGCATCTTGAATTATAACCTTTCCGCTTTTTACAATATTCCGTAAGTGGTTTGATTTGATTGCATTTGGTACAGGTCTTCATTTACACCGATATATAACTTATTTATACATCAAATTTACAAGGGTCTTTGTAACACAGCAACCCCTGAAGCACTAATACAATAGAAAATGCACCTATAGCAATAAATATATCATGCCAAAAAATACCAATGGTGTATATGTATATTACATAGATACAGCATACCGTTATGAATTGGACCGCAAGAGCATTCGCAACGAGGCGGTTCACCATCCTTACGACCACAATATGCTATCAATACATACAACAGGGCTACACAAACCCCACCAACTACCTATTTATAGTTTAAGAGACTCAAATGGTTGGTAGGTTTTTATTATCTGACGATGTTCTTCATAAATAGTTTTTTTACTTAAAACTTCCACCTTTTCCCACAGTTTGAACAATAACAGAATACGGTTGCTGCTTCGTCGGCGGACCTTGTTTGTTTTTCGATCCTATGAATTTTTTTGCTTTTGCATTTTGGGCATGTGATGTCACCATCTACCATGATTTCGTCTTCTTGCACTAGTGCAATTGGCTCTAGTTCTGCTATGGCTTCGTGTATGCTTAGTCCTTTGCTGAGTCTTCGTATGACAAGTGGGTATTTTGCAGAGGAATGAAACCATGCCATTTCTTCAAGTTGTTCGACTTGTTCGTTGTTGACTTTGTTACTTTCAAATAGAACTTCTCTGGCGATCCGTCTGTAATTTTCTGCCATATTTTAAAACTTGGGATATATAAATAGGAATTGATTTTAAAAATGCCAAAAAGTAAACAAAAGAAACAGAAATTGGACTTTAAAACACTGGGTCAACGGAATTTGGAGCAGAAAGTCCCACCATTTCATTTGCAAAATGTGGTCAGCACCTTTAATTTGGGGTGCAAAGGTCTAAACCTGCACCAGATCGCACTAGAACACAAGTGCATGGAATTCAACCCCCAAAACTTTGCAGCGGCCACTATGCGCACAACAGAGCCCCGTACCACCTCTCTGGCCTTTGCCTCAGGCAACATGGTAGTTACCGGTAGCAAGAGCACAGCAGAGTCACGCCTAGCAGCAAGAAAATACGTGCGGATATTCCAAAAACTTGGTATTCCGGTCATGTTTAAAAACTTTGAAATTCAAAATATCGTAGCCTCCGCAAACGTAGGGTTCCCTATCAAACTGAAAGACATCGCCGACAAGTTTGGACTTTACGTGTCCTTCACGCCAGACTTATTCCCGGGACTTATATTTCGAAGCATAAACCCCAAGTTGGTATTCTTGATCTTTCGAAGCGGAAAGGTAGTATGCACCGGGGCCAGAAATGTACAAGACATCAAAGTAACCTACGAATCCCTATATCGTAACATACTCGTCAATTTCAGAGACAACAAAGACGCACCAACTTCCTCTTCTCAATACAGGAATCAATTGCGGAGGGAAAGAGACATTAGTGGGTTGTAACTATAAATATACCATAGTAATGTTTTATATGGCAACATTAGAAGATTTAGAAAAACGTATTAAAAAGTTGGAAGATGCAGATATAGAAGAAATTAAAAAAAAATACATAAATGCAGCGGCAGATATCGTGCCAAAATTTGTTGGAGACCATTTTACTGACATTAAAAAACAAATAAGCGAACTTCAATTAGATTTACTTAATAATAAGCTTGAATTACAAAAAAATAATACACAATTGCAAAATCTCGTAGACACGGTTAAGCAAGATAAAGTAATCAATGCCATCGACGCACTGTATAAATCGATCGATACGTTTAGAATGAAGTATAATATGTTCGTTAGAAATCATTTTAAACTTGGAACAAAAGAACAGTACCAATTTTATTTCAACGAAGACAACGAAAAAAATATTAAAGCCATAAGCGGAGAGTTAAAAAAAAGCAAATCTTTTAAACTATAAATATACCATAGTAATGTTTTATATGACAGAATTCTTAAAAGGACAAGACACCGGTGCACGAAATGAGATTGAATCTTTACATGTTATTATTAGAACCTTACAAGATGATATTGAAAAGCTAGAACAAAAAATAAGTACACTGTGGAGATACAATTCGTTGCAAGAGGATGTAATTAGAAATATATACAGTTTGGCATTACTAGACGAAAAAAATACCAGTAATGATTTAAAAGAAAAAATAATTAACGGGATTACTAAAATATTGTCTCTTAGAACAAATAACAACTTAATAAAAAAAGAAAAACCAACAGATCCTCGAAGTGCTCGAATATTAAGACGTGAACGTAAAGCTGCTCGTAAGAAAGATGAACATAAACCAAAACCCCCAAAAGAGCCTAAAGAAACCTTCCGTAGAAGTACAAGACGTGAAAAAAGCTCGGGATCCGGCCCGGAATACAATCCCCATTATAAATACTAGCTAGTTTATGTAAAATGTCGTATTTGGCACTAATAGGTGCAGGTTTGTCTATGGTGAGCAATATCCCTCAGGTGTGGAAAGTCCGTAATAGGGACACAACAAAGGATTTCCATGTCTATTCCGTGCTTTTGCACATGTCGTGCGCTGCTGTATGGAGTGCGTATGGTTTTGTGATGGATTTGCTTATATTAGGGATAGAGTCCGCCATAGTAGCTGTGTCGTATGGTGTCATACTTGGGGCAATGGCACGGGATGGCAATGTGTGGAAACGTACAGAGGTTGTAAACTCTGAAACAAAATAAAATTAAGGTATATAAACAACTTATTTTATTGTAAAAATGAAATTTTCTTGTACCAATCTTCGTAAAAACGCCGAACTTACAAAAGATTCATTTGACAATGCGAAACTAAATGTAAAAAGTACATATTTGTTTCCAGCCTCTGGTACGGAGGAGCATGCCCAAGTGTTTATGATCCTGTCGGAACCGTACCGTAAGAAGACATGTCTTCATTTCAAGTCTCCCTCATGGTTGAACGGTGTTCCAGATGACATGGAAGACGAAGATGCAATATCAGAATTGAACAGCAAAGTGTCTGCCTTGTTTCCTGATACCATTTCATGCAAAGAGGACTTGTGTTTGGAAGCAAGGGTTCACAAGACAAATGTGATGTCCCCTTTGATATTTCGAGACAAAGAAATACTCAGTCCTGTGTCTGTGTACTACAGGACCCTTGAGAATGTGGATGTTATTTTTTGTGAGAGGGTAACCTCGTACACAAAGACTTACGATCTTTCTATTGTTTTTAAAGACAAACGGGTGGAGACTCACTCCTGTATGTGTCGCAAACAGTTGAAGGAGGTAGAAACATGGGCAAAGAAGCAGGAGATAGAATTCTACGAGACCGGTCCAGACCCCCTGACATGGAAGCATATGTTTGCCTGTCGCGAGGATCAAACATGGAAAGAGATAAGCGACCGTCTAAATCATGTATCTTCGGAAGAGGAGGAAGAAAGCGAATGGGAGGAAGGTTTAACCGAAGATTCAGAGATTTCGGAAACCGATTTCTTAAGCGACACCGAATCAGAGTGTGAGTTGTTTGAACTTCCAGAGGATAAGAACAAGGATTATGCGATAGGGAAGAAAAGAGTGTGGTATGATTCAGAAGAAGAATCGTGTAAACGTACAAAAGTATAATATTAATGATAAGCAAGTTTAGTATATTGTATGCCTTCTCCAAACTGCAATCGTTGTTTTCTCAAATTGGTTTCTGTGGATACAATAGACCTAGCAGCAAAGTATATTGCGGAGTAGGAGCATACGTGCCATATGCTGTGAAATTTACCATAGTCTTTGTCTCCATAGTTTCCGTCTGTGATAAAAAACACCGAACCGGTAATTCCCAACAACAATGCAATGACCATAAAGCGATTATCTCGTTCTTCGGAGCTTTTACACAATCGATAGAACACGTATATGGCAAATCCCAAGTTGACAAAGCCGGAGGAGACAATATACACGGCAGATATGTCGTAAAACACCGTGTTTGCTACTGTTATGGTAATAACAAGCGGAAGTGTCCACAATGGTATTTCTTTAAATACGACAATGATAATGATCAACATGAGGGTTAGGTTTGCAAATGCGATATCAAATGGTTCAAACCTAGCAATGTCCCAATCTTCCATGTATGCCAAATGAGCCAGTATGCTAAAAACAACTCCTATCAATATAGTAAGAGCAAGCCATAGTGTTTCAAACAGTACATATACTGATGTGAGTGCAAATACATGTGTTCCTATGATAAGAGCATCCTGTACCGCTGGAGATATGTCTTGAATGGCCAATATTATAATTACATAAGCAATTAATAATATTAATTTTATAATATCTACCGGATGAAAATCTACCGTATTCATTTATATCTTATACTACGGGTTTATATATAGACATATTTATGCGTTTGGTCCAATGGGTATCATCCCTGTGAATGACACAGAACTTGTTTCTTTGGTGCAGTATACCATAGACGATTTGGGAAATGCGTCTGGGAGTGCGTTCTACTTTGATGTCTTTGCACATACGAGTTACCATGCTACGTAGTTCATTGTCTGATTCATATGGCAATAATAGGTGCTGGTAGTCGGTAGGACCGGGCGGCATATACAGAAAACGAAATATATCGGTATAGGATACAAAATCTCCTATGTTCTGGTCTTTGAACGGGTCCCAATAATACTCAATTATATTCAATATGGTTTCGTCGTCCAAGATTTCTTCCTCTTCTTCGGACGAAGAACTTGTTTCGGTGGTGAAACCATCGTTGTAAGTGTCTCTTTCGTACTTTTTTCGTGTCATTTTGTTTAAATATTGTTTGGTTTATATATAACCAAAATGTTCCATTTCATTCGGGTTCTTCGGGTTCATCGGGTTCATCGGGTTCATCGGCAATGTGTCGAGGGGGCATCAGGGTGGTGTGGTGCGTGTGGTGCATGGTGCGGTGCATGGTGCGTGTAGTGCATAGTGCGGTGCATGGTGTGCATCTATTTTAAAAAAGAGTATATAAGTAATAAAAAGCTTTTTAAAACAATGAGCGAAGTAAATCACGAGCGATTTTTCTCTTTATCAGACCAAGGAATTGTAGAGCCTTCTCAGCGCACTCCAGAATGGTTTGCAAAGCGAAAGAACAAATTGTCAGGGAGTAAACTGAGCAATTTTCTATTTTGTGATGGTGACGAGGAACGAATAAAATGGTACGAAGAGGTATTTGAAGGTCGTAAGAAGGATGAGTTTACGGAGGTCCAAAAGGGATATATGAAATGGGGTAGCGAACACGAGGACATTGCAATGGAAGAGTTTTTAAAGCATAAGCACGACATTATTGCCTTCGAAGCCCCGCATGTTCAACACAATGGTGTGGAATGGTTGTCTGCAACACCGGATGGTTTCTATCAGATCTTTGACCCAAATTCAGAGGAATTAAAGGTGTTGGATCGTGGTATACTTGAGATAAAGTGTCCAGCAAAGAAACGAAAGTGCAATACTGAGGTAACGTATTACTATGTTCCCCAAATGTATTTGGAGATGGCCTGTAGCGATCACCGTAATGCAATCTTTGTTTCATGGGGTCCAAAGATGTTGCGAGCATGGCGTTTGGAATGGGATGACGAATTTTGGAAGATTTTGTCCCGTATGATGTTAAATTTTCGCAATACAAAGAATGGTAGTACATACGAGTCCTTTCAATTGTGCCAGTTTGAGTTGAGAAGAGCCTGTCACGAAGTAGTGAAAAAGGCAGTGCCCTTGTACGAAGGAAATGGTTGGGAACTATAAATATAAATTAATACAATAATAAATGTCTGACGATGACGAAGAAAAAGGATTATTAAATTTATCTCGTAACAAATACTTTAACCGACACAAAGCAGCAGAGCTGGAGTCCTTCATTCGTTCTTCCTATTACATCTGTATCCTTCTGTTCTTTCTGCTTGGGTGTTCTATTGCTGGTACCGTCTTGGGAGGTGTTTATAAATCAGCGCCTTTGACGGAATCGATTCTGATAACAGTGGCTGGTCCGATTTACCTAGTACTGTTCCTTGTTTTGATGTGTTGTGCAAGACAGCCGGTGCTGCGGATCGCTCTGGTCATTGTAGTGACAACCTTTGTGGCATTTATGTCCGGGTTTATATGTGGTGCGAATTTAAAGATAGTTGCAAAGACCTTAAAAGATAACTAAAAAATAACATATATAAGTGAGTGAAATCTATTGTACAATGTACGTAATTAAACGGGAAGGGGATAAACAAACCTTCGATGAAAGCAAGATAAAGACATTTGTCAAGCGTGCGGTGAACATTGAGCCGGTTTTGAAGACGGTAGATGTGGATTTACTGGTCAAACAGGTGTGCAAAGGCGTGGCACAGAACATGAAAACAAATGATATTATACCGTACATAGCGGACACTACCGCCGCAATGTCTACTCAATCCTATGAGTATAGTGACCTTGCAGGAAGGATGGAAGTAATGGATTTGCATTCCAAAACACCGAAAACCTTTATGAAAGCAATGCGTCGCCTTGGAGATATTCTGGACCGGCGTTTTTTTGAAAAGGTATATTCACACGACTATGACATGCACATTACACCGGAGGACGATTTCAAGTACGATATCATAGGGTTACGAACTCTGAAACGTTCATACCTGTTAAAAGACGAAAAGGGCATCGTAGAACGTCCTTCGTACATGTTGATGCGTGTTGCGGTGTTTCTATGCGATACTCCGACAGAGACCATTGAAATGTATCACACAATGGTACAAGGTTGGTACACTCATGCCTCCCCTACACTGTTCAATTGCGGAATGAAACAGCATCAGTTGGCCTCTTGTTTCTTAATGTCAATGAAAGACGATAGCATCGAAGCCATTTACGACACACTGAAAGATGTCGCTCTGATTTCCAAAAGTGCAGGGGGAATAGGCATTGATGTTTCCAACATAAGGGCAAAGGGTTCGGTGATAAAGGGCACCAACGGAACTAGCAACGGACTGGTTCCTATGTTGAGAGTGTTTAACAACACTGCAAGGTATGTGGACCAAGGGGGGAACAAACGAAAGGGTTCCTTTGCCATCTATATCGAACCATGGCACAAAGACATTATGGATGTGTTGAAACTAAAGTTAAATCATGGTATTGAAGAAGAGAGAGCAAGGGATTTGTTTTATGCATTGTGGATACCAGACTTGTTTATGAAACGAGTAGAAGAGGATGGTGATTGGACTCTATTTTGTCCTACAGACGCCCCTCGATTGCAAGACGCATACGGGGAAGAATTCGACGCCTTGTATCATCATTACGAAAAGATGGACCTTGGAACAACCGTAAAAGCAAGGGATATATGGATGCAGGTATGTACTTCACAGATTGAGACCGGAACACCGTATCTTTTATACAAAGACGCCTGTAATCAAAAGAGCAATCAGAAGAATCTGGGAACCATTCGTTCTTCGAACTTGTGTTGTGAAATTGTCGAATATCATGACAAAGATGAGACGGCAGTATGTACCTTGGCCAGTATTGCACTTCCCAAGTTTGTTCACAACAAACGGTTTGATTTCGATCATTTGGCACGCATTGCCTCTAAAGTAACAAGAAACCTGAACAAAGTAATTGATAAAACATCTTACCCGGTAAAAAGTGCAGAGAGAAGCAACAAGAAACACCGACCAATCGGTATCGGAGTTCAGGGAATGAGCGATGTGTTTCAAATGATGGGCATACCATACGATTCAGAACAAGCATTGAATCTAAACAAAGAAATTTTTGAAGCAATCTATTATGGTTCAGTGTCTATGAGCATTCATTTGGCGCGAAAGGACGGTCCATATTCTACATTCTACGGATCACCTGCAAGCAAAGGTATCTTTCAGTTCAATATGTGGGGCGCAACACCTTCGGAGCGTTTTGATTGGGAAAAACTACGATCGGATATGTTAAAATATGGTCTTCGTAACTCTCTACTTACAGCGCCTATGCCAACCGCCTCTAGTGCACAAATCTTAGGAAACACCGAATCTTTTGAACCAAGAACTTCCAATATGTATGTACGAAGAGTGTTAAGCGGAGAGTTTGTCATTGTCAATCGTTATTTGCAACAGGCCTGTGGAGAAGCATGGACGCCTGAACTTATCAACCATATCATTCAACACAAGGGAAGCATACAGTCTTCGTCTTTGCCAGATTCAATAAAAGCAGTGTTTAAAACAACTTGGGAACTGTCTCAAAAGGTGTTAATAGACCATGCGGCAGCAAGGGGGCCATTTATTGACCAGTCACAATCCTTGAACCTATACCTTCCATCCCCGACGCATTCCCAACTAACTTCGATGCATTTCTATGCATGGAAAAAAGGTTTAAAAACCGGTCAATATTACCTACGGTCCAAGCCAAAAGCAGACCCTATCCAGTTTACCGTCGAGTGTGAGTCGTGTAGTGCATAAGTATAAATATACCTTCTGTTTACGGATATGAAAGTATCAGAATTAGTAATTGTATTAAGTTTATTTTCTATATTTATGTTTGATAACATTCTTCTCATGCTATTGCAGCTTACCATACTTCGCATTTTCTATGTATTTTGTAAGGCAGAGGAAGGTGCACAATATACCTAGTGCTAACGCACAGGGGCCAATAACACACAGGGGTCACTAAAAGGGGAGCCGTGTACCATTAAAAATGTAACAAAAGTAACAAATTATTTTTAAAAAACACCCAAAATGTCTGAACACCTCGATATGTACAAATACTGGTTTAACCTGTGGTCTATCGTTGATTTCGAAGACGGGTTTTGGCACGAAGGTACCGTTGAGGAACTGATCGAAGAACATGGCAAAGAGAAACTCATTTACGCCGAAGAAAACGGTTGGTTGGAATTCTACACTGCCAATAATAATGAGTTGGAGACATTTGATAGTTGGGATATCACCGATAATAAGACAGATGTCGAAATGCATTTCAATGCCAAAACCTTGGCCCAAGACTCTGAAATCTTGAAGGGGCGTGATTTGGAATGACTATAAAGGGTTAAGAAAATAAATAAAATGCGTAAGTTAATTTTGTTATTTATTGTAATGATTTCAGAAGCTCGTGTGCCATGTAAATATGAATACCAGTGCGATGGGTGCACCGTGTGCGTAAATAATACGTGCCTGCCATTTGATGTTGGTGAAAATTGCATTCCCGAAAACTATCTTGAAATAAAGAACGACTTGGATCTGTACTATGGGTTTTACTACCTTCAAAAGGTGGAAATCGAGGAGTATCGGTGTCATGAATATGGAGTTTCTGTTCGTTTTACTACAGGGATGGAAAGCAGTGCTAACATTACGAAGGATTATTTTAACAAAAACTACAAAGAATTGATGGTAAAGGACTGTGAAGGATGGTCGTTTATTGAAAAAACATATTAAAATATTCGGATTTACTATAAAATGTTTCGTCTTGTTCAAACTCTGGAAACATGTCTGGACTGTGTAGCAGATGTGTAATAGGACCTGTGTATATATGTTTATCGAGTTTTTTGGTATGGGTTTTGTATCGAATACTTCCTATGTACACTCCCTTTTTGGCAACTCGTTTCATTTCAGCGATCGCTTTTCTTGTATATTGGTGGTCTGGAAAATATTGCAGGACTCCTACACATATAACATAGTCGAACGAATTGTCTTTAAATGGCAAATTAGAAGCTTCTCCTTGTATACATGTTTTTTGTGCCAATTTGTTACATTTTTCACAGAGTGGATACGATTGTTCTATCCCTACATAGGTATTGTCAATGTATTGCGCAATGTAACCCGGACCAGAACCAACTTCCAATATAGATTCATTTGTTATATTGAAATGTTTCTTTATATGGTCCCAAGAATATTTTGGATCAAAATCGGTATTTTCATACCCACTCAGTAATTGTAGATCTGTCGTATCCACTTTTCCCTTTTTATGCCATATCTTATTCCATCCTTGTAATATTTCAGTGGTAGAAACATTTTGATCGTATCCGACGGTTCGAAATATCCCCATTTCTTTCGGTATCTTGTAAAAGGTAGATTGCTTATCTTTGTCAAGGTCATTCTTGAATGCGTGGTACACCAAATCGATCTTGTTATTTAAAATAAAGCTCTTGTTCAAAATCAATGGCGGGTGTTTTAAAACTTTATCCACACTCTTGTCGGATGAAACCAACAGTTCTCTGGTTTTTTCGTCAAATGTCGGCTTCCTCTTGTACATTTCTGCGTCTTTGTCTGATATGACACCGACCATTAAACTTGAAGACGGATGTTTTTTTTTCAACTTTAGAAAATGTGCACGGTGACCAGAATGATATAAATCAAATATACCATCGCAATAAATAATCATTTAATTACATATTATTAACTTATATACCTTTTAAAATGTTTTTTAACAAACAATTCTCCCATAGTATTACCATAAATCCATATACCGTCCTTGCTTTTTGTAAATGAAGTTTCACCCGATGGTTCATATGCATTTGACATGAATCCAAAACGTGTAGCATATTCAATTCCCTTTATAAAATTTGGTTTGTATCCATACGCGTCAATACGGATAAAATCACCGTCCGGCATGTTATGAACTACTTCTATGTTATAAATCGAACGATTGTACCATGTCTGTTTTGCATCGCCTCTCAAACCAGCAAACCGAAATATCTGCTTTGTCACCGGACACTTATCCCTGTTGTCATAGTCCTTGAACCCAATCCTTTTTGCCTCTTCGTCGTTTTGACAAAATATACGTGGCGCATGCCTGCTGTAAATAACAATTTTACCGACGTGTCTATTTTTAATTAGTTTCCATGCCACCGACCATGCGCTGTGAGATCCACCTACTATCAAAATATCTCTGTTTTTAGGGATAACTTTTCCCGTCAAATATGACATAGAAGATATATGTTTTGAAATTTGAAACCCACCATTCGTGCATATTATCTTATCCGCTTCTATGGTATACAAAGGAGTAATTACCTTATTTTTTAAAATCTCAAGCACGCGCGTGTTCAATCGGATATCTATTCTTTTCTTAAAAAACTCACCAGCTTCTTCTAGTATATTGGCTACTACCGGTAAATAGCATACATCGTTCCCTATACACTCGATAAGTCGTTTCGTTTTGTCGGACAATGATTCGAATACAATATTTGGAAACACCTTTACAATTGAATTCAATGACGAATTGGTTCGAATTTGATAGTCTTTCAATGCGCCCGAACCAAAGTTATTGGATGCTTCGAACACGACAATAGAATCTTTTAAGCTGTCAAAAACACCGGTACGGATAAAGCAACAAAGGAGAGATATACATGCGGGTCCGCCTCCTACTATACATAACATTTTTATATTGAATAGTTATTTATATACCTACCCTAGAAAGTAAATTATCTTTCCATGTATTCTTTTTTTGATATGTCATCCAATTACCATATGTCAGCGACAGCCACTTCTTTGATGTTTCTATGTCCGGAGTTTTCACATAGATGTTTCGTATCTTCATTTTAGATCGTTTCCACTTCGTCTTGAACACCTCTGGCTTTGCATGAAATGGTTTTAAACTTGGAAGGTGACTATACACATCTGTGTATGGAACATAGGTTTTCCATGGGGGATCATCTGTTCTTTCCGATCGTGAATAATCACATACTCTGTATATGTCATATTTGAAAATAATCAAGCCTTTGGCCATCAATCTTTTCTTCAATTCAATCGTGGGCGAAAAGTCATTTTTCATTATAATATCATTATCTACTTCGTTTGGATTCATATCGCCATCTCTCACTGCACCCAAGAGTGTTCCATAAGCTATAACATATTCCATATTATCGATAACAGACACGAATCGTTTTAGTTGGTCAAAGAGAACATCGTGTATATTTTCAGTCTTACGAAGCTCTCTGCAATTTCTCCATGACATGGGAAGGCTGGCTGTTTTATTAAAAATTTCATCTTTTGAAATATTGGTATCGTAGACATATTTACTTTCACTGAAAGAAGATTTATATAAAATCACCGACGCAATAGAAAGCGCCAGAATCAAAATAAACTGATTTCTCATTTTATTAAAGTTGTATCACTTATATACACCAAGGATTGTTAAGTTCTAGATAACAATTTGTACAGGTAGTTTGGTGTAACACCGCTTGGGTTTACATGCAAAAGCATTCTACACTGTTGCAGTGCACACACCATCAGTTCAGAACAGTAGTATTCTTCATATTCGCTGGAGGACTTTCGGAATGGAACAAAGTGCAGCACAGCGGCTGTGTAATCGTATGGTTTTCCACACTGAGAGAGCAAAAACTTTGCCAGTTTCTTCTGCTTGTTCATGTCTGCATTTATTTTCACATAAGATGCTTGGGATTTGTCCATCATCCGATAGAATGGATTGTTGTGTTGATACTTTAACAAACGGTACGAAAGAACATCCCCCCACAGGATATAGAAACACAAATGAAGCATCCCATCCTCTAAATAAAGCGTATAGTTGTCTTTAAACCGGTCGTGACCCTCTACTTCGGAGAAAAAAGCCTCTGCTTCCTCTTCGGTCCAAGAAAATACAAATTCGGAATGACAGTAATCACCACGTGTCATGAGCGAAACCGCCTTGTTGAACCAATTATCAAAGATACCGACAGGTCGGACAAATACCGCGTTTAACATAATGTAAGTATCATGGTAACTATTTATACTATTTTTATTAAAAATTACTACATATATCTCTTGTACTTACAGTATATGAGATTCGCTCTTTTATTACTTTTAATTGCATACGTACATGCATACCCTGAATGGTTTAAACAGTACAAACGGAAACACCGTAAATTGTACTCCTCCGATTCCGTAGCTTTTGAAATTTTAAAACCAAAACACGTGTTTGCACAAAAACATGGATACAAACTCAACCAACGATCCGATATTCCAAAAGGAAAACATAAGTTTCATCTTCGAACAGAACACAATCCAACACCCGTTGGAAATCACCGACTTGGACTTCCTCTTAGAATGGATTGGAGAACTCACGGTGCCGTAAGCTCCGTCAAACGACAGGGAGAATGTGGAGGCTGCTTTTCCTTTGCAGCGGTAGGATGTATCGAATTCTGGTACTGGAAAATAACGAAACATCTGAAAGATTTCAGCATCCAGCAGTGGATTGACTGCTCTGAAAACAACTTTGGTTGTGACGGAGGACTCATGCAATACATATTCGAAAGGGCAAAAACAGAACCAGCAGGACCAGCTACATTTGATCCATACCTTGGCCATGAGTCAACATGTCTTCACCGCAAAAAAAGACCTTGGCTAAAAGTCATTAGTTACACCTCACAAGTTGACCAATACCCCATAGAAGCAAAACTAGCACACAACATCGTACAATACGGACCAATATCCGTAGGACTTGACAGCGCTTCCTTTCATTTCGAAATGTATAATGGAGGAATACTAAAAGAATCACAATGTGGAAAAGACATCGATCACGCGGTTCTAGTCGTTGGATTTACACCCGAATATTGGATCATCAAGAACTCTTGGGGTACCGAATGGGGGATTGACGGGTACATGTACTTGGAAAGGGGCAAAAATGCTTGTGGCATTAACAGCTATGCCAGTTTTATCACAGATGCAACCGTACTATAAATACCGGTGATAATGTTCAAAATGATGGAATATTTGTATATGTCGGGATGGTTCATTGCCTTCCTTTTCATATTTGTAATCGTACATTTTCAATTCAAATATTGTGTACCCATCACATTATGGAGCCTAAAGATTATCGAAACATGCATCATATTACTATTCTTTCGATTGTACACCTTCTTAAGACTCTACGGCAACATAGATCTTTCAGAACTGAATTCAGAACTGAAGGGGTTTCTTGGGGACCTTATTAACCGAACCAGATACGAACTTTAGTCTATCCTTGAGTTTCATATCACCGCTCAGGTGTATTATGACAAACAGGGTGTTACTAACAACGATAGGTATCAACTGCAAGATGTTGGTTCGAACCATCCCGGTATAATTTGTACCCAAAATCATTGTCATCAATTGTTCCGTTTGAAACATAGCGAACTGGTTCACTACGGCGTGGGAAAAAACAAACAGGTTACTCACAAAACGAAACTCCGATTGATATGGAACACTGTAGTATTTTGACAAAAAACTCATAAATATTGTCAAAGCAATATTGTACGATATCTCTTGTATCAAGTTAACCAATTTTTCATTCATATAAATATTATAGTTGTACATGGCGTCTTGATTGAATTTTTCTTTAAAATATTCTTTTCCCATATTCACCACTTTGGATGTATGTCTTATCTTGTCTTTCATCAGACGCTTCATTAAATATTTTACCCATATTTTCCCTTGCTTCACCCCTATCTTTGTAATTGCTTTCAAGCCTTCCTTTGGTGCATCGCTAATCATATAAGCAGTGTCTATCAACTGGTCTACGTCTGTAAACATGTCAATTACACTGGTAGTTACACTGTCAGTTATGATATTACCTACACCATCTTTTACTTTCTGTTTATTTTTAGCTTCCACTGTACGTTTTTCTATATTGCTTATCACATTTAAATATACCTTGGCAGCATTTAAATTCAATGGCATTCGTTCCATAATTTGTAACTCGTTTTCAGACACCGCCGCGTCTACTCCAAAATATTTGCTCAATTCCCATACATAACTATCTTTCAAATTTACCATAGGCCTACTAAAATCATCCCCAAGCACAGTTGGAACTTCGGGGAGATCTTTAAACTTGTCTAATACATCCGACACGGTGACTGTAGAAACCAATTCCTTGCTGTAAAAAGAAAGACTACTCAATACACCTTCGTTTTTTATTTGGGTTCGTACCTCAGATACTTTGTTAACAGCATTCATCGCCGGTTTTAAAGACTCTATGAATCGAAGCGCTATCAAAAACATTATAAACAACAAAGCAATGTAACCAGCAGATTTCGAAACATCTATCATCTTGTACACTGCGTGTTTAAGACTATTGACTAAGGACTGTTTCGGTGTTTTACCCCTTACGGTACGACCCATTTGTTTCTGTATTTTTAATATAATATCATTGTTTTTATGAATCTGCTTTACTATTTCAGTATTGTTTAATTTTTTGCTTTGTTGTAAGTAATAGATCATAGCATCGGCGGTGAAATCTTTTATCATCGCATCCGCTGCCTCACGGTTTTTACCAACCTGTTTGTAGAACTCATTCAGATACTTCTGTACCTCCGGACGGAGCTCTTCTGGTAAGTCAAAATCAGAAGTTGAATACACGAATGTCTCACCATCTTCCAAATCAACCCCCAATATACCAGACAAACGAAGGTGTTCCTGTCGAAGAAATTCAAAATGCATATACACCAATCATTCGTCCAATATATAATAATAATTCATTAATTCCGTACAGACCGTAAACAGACAAGGGCGCAACAACATCTCTATATTCAACTCAATCTGCATGTCCATAAAACCATACAGTATACAAAACATATGGTGTACTAGTCCTATATTAAAATTACCTTCCAAAAAAAAGTGCAACAAGTTATAAGGCAGAATAAAAAGATATACCGTACAGACACGAGTACAATAAGATCTCATACGAGGAATAGTCAACACATACTCGATCAATAGTAACAATATTATAGACATTTTATAAACAATATCTTTTATTTATATGTAAAAAATAAAATTGTCATTGTATATTAGTACGACATGTGTTGGTAAATGGATGTAGAAGAAATATTCGCGGCAGAAACAATTGATTATGAACAGAATATCAAAATGATCAAGGAAAATAAAAAGCTCGTGGAACTCTTAATCGAAATTTATAATAAATTATTAAACAATGAATGTTCTGGATCAAACAATAAATGTTCTCCATTGAGAAACAAAATCATACAAAAGATAAAAAATTTCAAAGAGAAAGAAAAATTTATAGAGTATATGATCTATTGTAAGAATATTAGAGACATTGTGTGTAAAAAAAACAAATGTCAATCTAATTTTGATCCTTACTTTAGATACCCCATACATAATATTGCTATGAAAAGTTGTAATTTATCTAAAGAATGGAAAGATGAATTAGAGATAAAATACAGGAGTTGGACCAGATACTTTATGGATTTTGCAGATCGCAGAATAGACTTGAAAGGAAATAAAAAAATAAAATTTTAATTATGTGATATTTCTCTACTGGTCCATAGTCGGTATGGTGTGTAATACTCGCTAAGTAAATCGTCCGACCGGTTGTCTCGTTGGTTCGAATATTCTTGTTCGATACGGTTTAGTAATGATTTCAGGCAGTAGTCTCCATCGAGTGACCCTATCAAAAGGTCTAGATCCTCCTGTAAGGATTTGAGTGGCGTTCTTGTGTTGGTTAATATTTGAATTGCTTTTTCCATGGATTCTGCAAACCGTGCTTCCTTTAGTTTTTTGACCACTCGCATTTCTTCCATACGAATGGTAACATGCTCGTCTTGCATGTTGTCTGTGCCACATGTTACATCCATGGACCCTTCTTTGTGAATTGGTTCTCCCTTAACAATGTTGTAACCGGTTACTTCGTAGGTTACCTTCTGTTCTCCTTTTAATTCAAACAATATATCTTTGCATTCGTCTGCATAAATATCTCCAATGTATTTTGTTGTTTCGTTTACTTTGACCGTTACACCTTGCAATACAGTGCTCATCGTTGCACCAAGTACACTACCATAGGCTACTGGCAACTCTTCCGCGTTCATAATGTAGTTGTAGGTACCGCCACAGGCGTCCGTTAGTTCTCGCAACAGGTCGGTTTCGTGATTCCCATATCCAAAGGCATGTATCCTTGTATTTGTCATATTCTTGACCATGGGCACAATCTTGCTGCTATCCACTCCCGAATTTGAATTCCCATCCGACAGGATCACAATATGGGGATTCTCACGATCCATGCATAATGATATGGCATGAAAAATGCCGTTGGCGAGATTTGACCAACCGCCAGTTTTTATACCAACAATGCTCGATACTATTGCGGCTTTGTTTGAATTCGTGCATTTCGTCCATGCTACGTCCGTAAAAGATTCAGTGCTAAATGAAACCACACATATCGAGTCACAGGGGCGTAGGAAGGGAATCGATCGAGTGATGGATTCTTTTACTAATTTAATATCAATGGACCCACTAACATCTAGTAAATATAGTATTTCCTTTGGTGGTATGGTCTCATTCATAACACTATGTGGGCTTATACGAACCATTGCATGAAAGGATTCCTCCGGTGTTGGTAATTGAGAATATTGTAAACGAAAATCAATCATTTTAAAGTTTAAACAAGTCTTATATACTATTTTTTTAAGTGACACATCTTATGAATTTACTTGGATATACCTCTACTTCGCTTCTCCGTGAGGAACAGGCTTTAAATGCAAAACTTCGCGATGCATTGACGAAAGAGCGTGCGAAATATACCGCCTTGAAAAAGCAATTTGACATTTTGTCCGAAAATTTTGATGAACAACGCGCAGATTACTTAAAATGTATCAAGGAAAAGGCCAATCTGGTTCAACAGGTTAAAAAGACCAATGAGCGCTACGATGCATTCGTTACAGTCACCGGTACCAACTTTGCGACGCATTTTGACCGTGTATTGAAGAAACGTAAAGTTTTAGACTAAATAGTAATACCACATATTTCATTTATTACATTGTCTACGTGTTCTTCTGACTCGCAGATATAATCAAACAATGTACGGTCCATTGTTTCCGGTGATATCTCACTCTCGTGTGCAAACCATTGGATATGTGCCGTCAAATCGTCCGTACGCTCCCTTATTCTCTGGAAACGAACATGCCATGGTGTCTTCAAATATACCAATATAAACCCCCTGTCCTTCAATGCCAAGGCCTCGTTTTCATAACGAACATCGTCCACCACCAATTCATTTACACCGGAGGTTTCATACGCATCAATTCGACTCAATAATCGCTTCACCCACACATTCTTGTCCAATTCGCGACCAAGGCTTCCCACCATAATATGAGAGGCACGGTCGCTTTTTCCCATGTCCGATACAATCTCTTTGATTGGCTTTGCTATCGACAACACCCGCGCGTCAATCTTTTCTCGCAATAAATTAGAGGCATAAGTTTTACCGCTTCCCATACTACCACAAAAGGCAACTCGTATCACTGGATCTTTTTTCTGTACGATTATAGACATTTACTTCATATCAATAGATATATATACCTATAAATTTAATGACACTCTATACATATGGACGAATGCCACTACACTTCCTCCGACGAAGAATCAGACCCTTTTAAAGATATTAAAGACGGAACAAAAGTGCGTATCCTGTCACACGACTTTTATGGCCAAGTTGTCGATACAAAGACAGTCACCGCCACCGTACGAAATGGGGTTCCAGAGTTTGAATCTTTTAAAATTGAAAGGGGAGGAAACATCGAAGACAAAGAGAACAAAACATTCAAAGAAAAGGTTATACCAATATACCATGTAGATAAAGGTAACGCATGCTTTATCTATAAAATAGACCTTGGACCAGTCGAATACCTAGAGATCGAACAGTGTAAGAAACAATGTACTAGAAAGTCTTAATCTATTTTTGTAGGAAGGGAATAATGATCCATTACCTTCTTTTCCCACATCTGTTTCATGTCAATCACCCCAACCCAAATACCCACCAAGGCAATCACAAACAGACCAATGATCCATTTATACAAATTCTTCGTTACGTCCATGTACAGAATTGTACAACGATTGTGACCACAAATGTTTAAATCTTCTGCTACATCGTACAATGCTGCAATGAAAGGCTCCTTGCTTAAAATAGTCTCCGATTCGTCGCATAAATTAAACTCGCCTAAGGTAGCACGAACACGAGGGTTTGTACAAGTTTCAGTCTTTATAAACACCGATGCCCTTTCATAAGCCTTCGAGTGCTTGCTCCAATAGTTGTGAAAATGACCAATATACGATATCGTAGAAAACAATATCAAGGAAGATACCGATGTCAGCAACCAAGAGCGCATGTATACTTTCGTGCTATCTTGTTTATATACCATGAAACGAATCCACCCTTATGATTCTATCTTTACAAGTAACGGTTTTTCATTACTATAAATGTACCCTAAAGCTTTACCAAATGAAATACTTCGTCCTTCTACTAGTAATATCTTCAACTCATGCAGTATTTTTAAAAGGACCACACGGCGATGGCAAGTTTTTAGCACATCCCACCGTTGCAAGCCTCTCACCATGTGACCCCGGTGAATACAATTCACTTGAAATTGTAGATGGTATAGTACAGAACTACCTCAACGGTCAATGGTCCACACAATGCAAGCCATGCACCGACAACTATTTTTTACAAAACTATAGCTCTGTCATTTCAGGAGCTAATCACAGTGTTGACCGATTGGAATGCTGCTTCAACTCTGGTAACGCCGTTTGCATCGAACAACTCAGGGCTTACCAAGAAGGATGCTATGCCCATAATTGCAACGTACCACGGGTGAACAATCCATGTACAGACAATACATCGTGTCCAGTAGGATATCAATGCTTGGATACCTCGACCCCTTGGTCTGCTTGTCCTTCAGGTAGTCAAACATGTGTCTGTCAATCCTACTCCAACGAACCAGCCGTTCAAGTCGGTGATGCATGTACCCAATCTGGTGGTGAGTGTAGCAGACAGGGTACCGATGTTTATACATGCATTGACAAGTCTGGCCCATGGAAAACTTGCGACGATAGCAACCCATGTGTATGCGACGACTTTGGTAACGAACCAATACCTTTATCAGGTGATGCATGTACCACAGACGCTGAGTGTACCACAGTTGCCAACCCCACCACTATGGAGTGCTTGGATGGTAGCAGCGAATCCTGTACCGGAGCAGGGTGCACTTGCCAAGAACCACCACAGTATACTTTACAACAAGTTATACCAGATGTAACACTTATTAAAGAAGGTGCCAATCCAGATAATTATCCAAATCCAGAAGATAATATGGTGTGTACTCCTACATCATGTCCAGAAAACTATGATCCAGCTGCTGATGTGAACACACACTGTCAGAGTTATGGTACTGAATCCGCTTGTAACGCCGACGCCGAATGTGGCTATTTTGCTTTAACCACTGCACATGAAGCCGGGTGTTATCATGTCCAAGAACAGCTTGAAGTTAGTAATCAGAATTCACCCCAAGAATGTTACGATGCATGTTTAATTGCCAAACCAGATACACA
>Ga0160423_10001036_pt1 | contig 23077 bp, 21 predicted proteins | sample CRUFie14St8metaG_FD_108191 | JGI IMG/M metagenome (GOLD analysis project Ga0160423, IMG submission 108191) | Marine microbial communities from the Costa Rica Dome - CRUD Field 142mm St8 metaG | ecosystem: Environmental > Aquatic > Marine > Oceanic > Photic zone | place: Costa Rica: the Eastern...
ACGCTCGTTTCGGGCTTCAAAAGCAGCCCGATCGCCGTCCTCGGACCGCCCACGCTGGACGATGCGCTGAAACCGCAATTCACTGTCGGCCTGAATGGCAACCGTGCGATAAGCGCCGTTCCAGCGATTGGAGAAGACAGCGTCTTCGGCCGTGCCCCTCAAACCTTCGACAAGCACGAGGGTGTGGTCCTTCAACAACTCGTCCACGCGGTCGCAAAGGCGGACCGCCAGCACGTCTTCGCCGTGTTGAGCGCGGAGTTCAGCGGCAACTTCACCAAAGACATGTGGCTCTTCGACAAGGCCTCGAGCCCTCACTTCGGCCCGAATCATATCCCCCATCGACACGATGGGAACCTCCGCCTCGCTCAGGACAGCAGCGAACTCACCTTTTCCGGACCCGGGCATGCCGCACACCGCCACCACCTGAGCCATGAGGTTGGCTCATGACCACCGCTCAAGAACATACCTGCCCGAACGACGGCGAAGTTCAGTTTGAGAACTCCGAACGGCCCCATCGCTTATCCATCAATTTCCACAACAGGGCGGACGCAAAAATCAGACCGATTGAGATGGCGATCATGCCCATGTAGCCTTGTTGGACCATGGATTCGTCGTACATTTGAGCGGTCGCCGCCAGACCGTCTTGGCTGGCTCGCTCCCACCAGTTGCCGTACAAACTGACGTCGCCTTGCGTAAAGGAGAGAAGGAAGAGGCCCAACAGCGGCAGGACGGTCCCGATCCAAAACCACACCATGATCGAAGCATCAAAAATGGCTTTATTGGGGCGCAATCCCATCAAAAACGCCGTCAGAGCCACGATGTAGACCGAATTGGCGAACATGACGATGATGCTGGTAGGCAAGGAGGCCCACTCGTCCAAGCGCCACGCCATCAAGACGATGAAAATCAGCGATATCCACGAGGTGGCCAAGAAATAGACCACCACTTTCGCTCGAATGAGGTCGGGTACCTTCAGCGGCAAACCGTTCATGAATTCCGGTGAATCCAGAATCGTCAACCACGAGTAAAAATTGAACCCGAAGAACCCCAAAAACGGAGCATAGGACAGCAGATTGATGGGGATGGGCGCCTCAGCGAAATCCACCAGCCACGCCATGCCAAGCAGTACCAACAGCGGAATGGCATAGGACACGGTCATTTTCTTGATGGCCCCGGAGCGAAACAGGTCAACAAATTCCTTGGCGACGATGAGGCGAATATGGCCCCTCCCCAAGAAGCCAAGACGAGCGTACATCGGAGCGAGTAAATCCCCGCGCTCGACCACGCTCACGTCAAAGTCATCGAGGATCAGCAACGAGGCAAACAAACCCAGGCCAAGCGAGAGCGCCAAGCCCAAAAGAATAGCCAAGCCGCTTTGCGATGCCTGCGCCGCCAGCCCCCAAAGCAGGACGTCAACGGGGAGATAGCCCAAGCCAACCCCGATGCCCACGGCGACCACCACCATCGGCCCGACCACGGTAAAGGGTCGACCACGTAGCCACAGCGAGGACGCCAAGAACGACAAAGCCAACCCTTGACCGAGCGTGGTCGCCATGGCCAACCACGTCCACGGCAAGGAACTCCACAACAGCGGCGTCCGGATGCCCGCAAATCCGTCCATCAGTATGCCCAAGGCCATGCCGGCGATGATGGGAGTCAGGATGAGCAGGACGTAGAACAGGACTTCCTTGACGAAGTAGACGAAATGGGCCATGGAGTTGGGCAGCGGTTGAAGAGCGGGCGCAGCGAGCAGGAAATTCTTGGTTCCTGTCCGCCGGAGAATAGCATCCCGACCCATGAAGGCAAAGGTGCCCATGCCCAAGGAAAACATGAACATGGGCAGATGAAGGGCAAAACGAAGTTCTTGCCACGTGAACGTTTTGTTGTCGATATCCGAGGTCTGTGCTGTTGAATCCCCGACCAGAAACTGCAGGCCGATGGTGGAAATGGCGGTGACGAGGGTCAGCAGAAGAGGGAAGAGGACCATTTGACGTTTCTTGGCAAATTCAACGCTTTTTCGAGCTTCTTCAACAAACATCACGCGGAAGGTGGCCGAAAAGGCTGCCCAGCCCCGCAAAGGTTCGTTGAGGGCCGCCCCGTGCGATGAGGTCCCGAGCGGTCCGCTTTCACTGAAATCTTCGTCCGTCCACGAACGCGTTTCAATGAAGGTCCCGGCCATGCTCATTCCTCCGAATCGTCAGCAACACCCTCATCGCTCAATCGCTCTACGTCTTCGATGGACCGGCCCACCAGGCGAATGAACACGTCTTCCAACGTCTCGCTTTCCGACTGTTTGAGGCCTTTGACCGTGCCAGCAGCCAGCACTTTCCCGTCGTTAATAATGGCCATCCGGTTGCACATGCGCTCAGCCATTTCAAGGACGTGTGAGCACAAGAAAATCGTACCGCCCTCGGCGACATGGTCCAGCAACCACTCCCGGCATTTGCGCTTGTAAATGGGGTCGAGATTCGCAAACGGCTCGTCCAAGAAAAGCAGTTTGGGTTTGTGGATGAAGGCACTGGCGAGCATGACTTTTTGCCGCTGGCCCTTGGACAGGTCTTTGCACATCGTGTCACGTTTGTCCTGCAGTCCAAACCACTCGAGCCAGTGCTCAACCTTGTTTTGCATGTCTTCAACCCCTCGAAGACGGGCAACGAATTCCAAAAATTCAGCCGGGGTAAGAAACGAAGGGGGCGATTCAGATTCGGGAACGATGCCGATGTTCGCTTTGACCTTCTGCGGATCGTCCACAGCATCGACACCAAGCACCTCAATCCGCCCTTTGCTCGGTCGCAACTGACCGGTCAGGAGTTTGATGAACGTGGATTTCCCAGCACCGTTTGGGCCGAAAACACCGAAAAATTCCCCTGCGTGTACTTGAACGTTCAACGGATGCAGGGCGATGAAGTCCCCGTATTTTTTGGCCATGTCCACGGCACTGACCATCGGTTTTTTTTCCTCAGTCATAGGTCGGTGAAGGCGCCGGTGGATATCATACCTTGCTTGGTGTTCATTGGAGACCGGCGATGACATCAAGAAGAAGCAACGGTTCAGTTGAACCATGAACACGCCCGAAAGTGATGTGATGAAGGTCGACCTCCACCCTATCAGCGAGGAAGAAGACCTCGGATTTTTTGCTTGCATGACCATCGACCGCCCTGACAAATTGAACGCCCTGAACGCCGACGTGATGGCGTCGCTCAAGGCGGTTTGCGCCTGGATGGAAGCGAACGACAACGTGCGGGTTTTGGTGGTCACGGGTGCCTCGCCCAATCCACCACCCGAGGGCAAGCGGGCCAAGCCCCATGCCTTCGTCGCCGGGGCCGACATCACAGAATTTGCAGGCGCTGGCAGTGAAGTGATTCGCGAGCGATTCACCGACAACGCCGTTGAGGCCTTGTGGAACCTCAGTAAACCCACCATCGCCATGGTGGACGGTTTTGCCCTTGGTGGTGGCTGCGAGGTAGCGTGTTCGTGTGACATCCGAATCGCCAGCGACCGTGCCACCTTTGGAACACCCGAGATCAATCTCGGGTTGATCCCGGGGTACGGAGCGACACAACGACTGGAGCGTTTGGTCGGCTACGGCAAAGCCCACGAGATGATCATGACCGGCGACATGGTGCCGGCCGAGGAAGCCCAACGCATCGGTTTGGTCAACCACGTTGTCGCTCCAGAAGACCTGAGGGAAACGGTCTTTGCCATGGCCAAGCGGATCGGAAGCAAATCCTCCCACGCCCTGCGTGTCGGGAAGCAAACCGTTCGAGCTGCTCTCGACGAAGGCGTGACCGACGGCGTGGAAATCGAAGCCATCGCGTTTGCGGGTCTCTTTGACAGCGAAGACAAAGAAATTGGCGTTCAAGCCTTCATGAAGCGAGAAACACCGGTTTGGAAGCATCGCTGAGGACCTTATCAGAGGGCCTCACTCGTTCATTTCTTGTCGCAGAGCGTCAAGCGCACTGCTCGAAGCAGGCAAAGGTGGAAGGGCGAGCGGTGTGCCGTCAGGAGACAGCAACGGTGGCAGTTCCTTGCCGTCCGGCCCGATGAGGGCAGGGAGTTCTGGTTGAGCAGCAGGGGTAGGACCCACGGATTCAAACCCGACGTCAAGGGGGAGCCGAAGTTTCAAAATGCGCCCCTCGTCGATTCGAACAAAGGTCGCACCGTAGACATGACCCGGTTCTGGATGTTCCGGTTCCACCAGCACCGTGTGGCCGTGGCCTTGTGTCTGCAGGAGAGCCACAAGGTCCTCACCGGAGGCATGTTCTTCCCACATCCGAGCGGTCGATGCACGAATGTCCGCCATCTGGCCCATGCGCCGGCGCTTGATGCGCTCACGAATGGCTTCATGCCGTTCACGTCGGTCGCGCACGGTCAGTTCAATGTCGGCGTCTTCGACGGATTCAGGGCTGACATCGACGACGTATTCGTCGGCGACGTGGACCTCTTCCAACTCCACCTCAACCATCACTTCATCAGGGTTGTTTTCGTCTTCCAGAGCCTCGGCTCTGGCCGCTTCTGCTGCGGCTTCTGCTGCAGCAATTTTGGCCAGTTTCCGTTCACGCAGCGTCGCGCCATCAAGCGATGTTGCCTTGACGGGTTCGGGAGTATCATCAACCTCATCTTCAACCTCGGGCAACACCTCCTCAGCCTCGGCTTCAATCGCCTGCACACGCGGGGTTCGAGGCCGAGATTTAGCGACCGGTTGTGCCTTTCCACCGAGGTTAATGTACAAGAAAGCAAGAACGCCCATGGCGCCCACAAAACCCCATTTGGCTTCATCGGTGAGTTGGCCAACGGTGGCAAGATAGAACACAAAGACGGTCAGGAACAACACACCTATGGCGGTCCTTGCGAATCCCATGTCCCTCGCCTTACCCCAATCCTTGATTCCTTATGACGGTGATGGAGCCTTGGTTACTCGTCGGGTTCCAAAAGCGGAAGTTGGCCCAGCAAATCCTCAAGCGCACGACGACGATGACTGAACTGATGCTTTGTGTACGGGCCGACCACCCCAAAGGTCTGTCCGTGGGTGCTGACTTCACCCATCATGCCGGGGGAAAGCGGTTCACCGGACTCGTCCAAATCCGCAGGTATGAAAATGGGGTCGAAACCGAAACCGGCCTCCCCTTGAACGGCGGTGGCGATGGACCCCTTGCACGCACCTTTTCCAATCAAGACCTTCTCACCGTCCCAGAGGGCTGCAACAGCTTCAAACGAAGCGGAACGGAGGTTTTTGATGCGCACAAGATCGTCGTCAACGAGGTGGGAGAGCAACCGGAGAATACCGTGATTCCCGATGGTCGAAAAGGCGTACGAAGAGTACACGCCGGGGAAGCCGTCCAAGGCGTCCACAAACAAGCCCGCATCCTCAACCAAAACCATGGCCCCGTCATGGGGCAGGTGGTCCATGGCCTGTGCGATTTTGGAGCGTGCGACGGTTTCCAAATCAACGGCCTGAGGCTCAACAACGATATCCTCTTCGACGCTCAAACGCTTGACTTCAAGGCCAAGTTGTTGGAAGTGGTGCTGGGCTTCCTCCAATTTTCCGGCGTTGGAGGTCAGAAACCAAACCGTTCTGTTCATGCGGGGACGTGGTGCCGACGGCCTATGACCATGCCCGTTCGGTGAGAACCTGAGGACGAGAAAAGGAGATTCTTTAGCGACCAACCGGTTGTCGCGGTCATGCTCTCCCATTGGTTGTTGGTGGCGTTGGGCGGTGCTATCGGTGCCGTGTTGCGATTTTACGTCAGCGAGACCCTGCCTTCGGAGACGTTTCCCTGGGCGACGCTGAGCGTCAACTTGGTCGGTTCGTTTCTGCTTGGCATCGTGATGGCCGCCACCGTATCAAACGTACTCGGAGAAGCTCAAGCCATGCTTTTCGGCATCGGTGTTTTGGGTGCGTTTACCACCATGTCCACCTTTTCGGTCGAGACCGTGATGATGATGGAAGACGGTCGATGGCGAACAGCAGGCATCTACGTGGCGGCGTCGGCTATGGTGGGGCCCTTGCTGGCTTGGTTGGGCTGGAAGACCGGACACATCTGGTTGGCCTAGTCACTGCAAGATGGCCAACATCCGATTCAGTGCCAGGAGGGACCCTTCCTGGACATCATCCGGCACAACGATTTGATTAGGCACTTCGCCCTCGACCAGACGCTCCAAAACGTCCATGAGGTAAGCGGGATGAATCATGTACATGGTTGAACACGGGCAAATCTCCTCATCGAGGCATTCGATGTGCTTGTCGGGATGCTCTGCGGCGAGGCGAGCCACCATGTTGATCTCGGTTCCAATGGCGATGCTTGCGCCGGCGGGCTGATCGGCGACGAAGTTGCGGATGTATTGCGTCGAACCGTATGCGTCAGCAAGTTCGACCGTCTCACGAGGACATTCGGGGTGGACAACGACGATGCCGCCAGGATGCTGCGTACGGAAGTCCTCAATCTGTTGAGGCGTGAACCGCTTGTGCACCGAACAAAAGCCGTGCCACAGAACGATACGTGCACCTTTGAGTTCGCCCATCGTACCGAATCCAGGGGTCCACGTGGGCATGTTTTCGGCAGGAATGCCCATGGCCAAACCGGTGTTGCGGCCGAGGTGTTGGTCTGGGAAGAAGAGGACGGCACCGTTGGGGCCAGCTCGCTCAAAGGCCCAATTCAACACGCCTTCGGCGTTGGAGGACGTGCACACGACGCCGCCGTGTCGTCCAACGAAATCCTTGAGGTCGGCGCTGGAATTCATGTAAGTGACAGGAACGAGGTACGCCTCATCTTCACCAACGGGTTGGGCAGGGTCAGCCCGAGTGATGGGGTCGCTCAATCCGGATTCTTTGAGAAGTTCATCCCAGGCCACTTTGACCTCACTCAACGTTGCCATGTCGGCCATGGAACAACCCGCACGGAGGTTGGGAAGGATGACGTTCTGGTCGTCAGAGGTCAGGATATCCGCTGATTCAGCCATGAAGTGAACCCCGCAGAACACAATGTGCTTGGCCTTTGAATCGGCTGCTTTCTGGCTGAGCATGAACGAGTCGCCGAGAAAATCAGCGTGCATGACAATGCTGTCACGCTGGTAGTGGTGACCGAGAATGAGCAAATCCTCGCCAAGGATTTCTTTGAGTTCTTGAATCCGGTCGGCAACCGCTTGCTCCTCAACGGACAACGTGGTGTCCATGAAGTTGACCGAACACATCGGGAGGCTGACCGTCATGGGGCTCATGTTACCCAAGCACCGACCCTTTTTCAAGGAACGGATGGGCATGAATGTTCAAAAAGAGGGCCTCGGTGAGCGAAGCATGGCCTTCACGCCGACTCACCGGTTGCACTTGGGTGCAGAAGCCGAGGTGTGGAAAGGAGAATGGTTCGGCAAAACCGCCGTTCGAAAGCAACGACGACCCCGGTCCTGGCGTCATCCAAACCTCGACCATCGTCTGGGTGTGCGGCGAATGATCAGCGAAGCCCGCCTGTTGATTCGAACACGAAAAGCCGGCCTCTCGGTGCCCTCAGTCTGGGATTTGGATTATGAGGGCGGGCAACTCATCATCGAACACCTCGAAGGACGGCCGCTCATCGATGTTCTCAACGACCCAACCACCGACAAGGAAGCGGCAAAAACCACCCTTCACCGTGTCGGTCACTCTGTTCGTCGGCTGCATCGTGAGGCGACGACGCACGGCGACTTGTCGAGCAACAACATCCTCATCGAGGGCGAACATGTTCATCTTATCGACTTCGGTTTGGCCTCCATTGAGTACGATGTTGAACGCTTCGGCATCGATTTGCACGTGCTTGACGAAATTCTCGGAGCCTCTCATCCCCAGTGGGAGGGAGCCATTGACTGGGTGATTGAGGGGTATCTTTCAGCAGAGGAAGAACTGGGGCCTGCACCGGCCCTCCAGGGTGGAAGTGTTCCTTCGGCCAAGGAGGTACACACCCGGCTGGAGGACATCCGCACGCGTGTTCGGTATCACGGTTGACGTTGCTCACGTCGTTCACTCTGACGCTGCCACATGTTCCAAGCCACCACCACGAAGGCAGCCAGAACGCCGGTTTGGAGAACGAGACTGGAATACAGCCTCAACTCGGGCTCCCACGAGTGGATTTCAACGGAAACCACATCGCCGTCGGTTTGGAAATACACGAGGTGTTGCTCCAAGACCTGTGGACCCCACTGATCGTTGGTATCGGAGGTCAGCACATGCGAAGTGTTGGTGTCCAATTTGGTGAAGTAAATTTCACGGTCAAGGTACTTTTGTTGGGGAGTCAGCGGGTTGTAATGGTCGCGAACCGACCAGGCAAGAATGCCGTGGTCGAGGGACAAATCCGAGACGTGATACTTCGAATCGCTGGCCAGCCATTGTTCTGCTGTTGTGCGGTTGTAAAGAACCAAGCGATCGGTGGCGGAGACGTTCACGGTTACGGCGAGGTACTCACGGTTGAAGGCCATGTTTTCAATGCTGGCGTTTTCCATGTCAACCGGAATGCCCCACGAAGCCAGCAGTTCGTCTTCTTCGGCGGGAGCGGTGGCGTTGACGGTGTAGCCCACTTGTCCCCGCACACCCAGCTGGAGGATGTTGACTTCCATGGGTCGAGTGTCCGAGACATAGGCGATTTCCGAGCCCGTGCATGTCATGGTCCGAATGTTCGTGGGTCGTTCTTCATCAAGCAGCATCTGACCCTCGAAGTTCATGACGTCGAGCACGCCATCAACGGTGTAGGCGATGACAGGCGAGCCCGCTTGCTCGCACAAAATCAGATGTTCGTGTTCCCCGAAGGGCAGGCTCGACAACGGTGTCTCCACTTGATTCACGTCAAAGATCAACAACGAGGTGGCGTTTGTCACGACCAAACGGTCCTCCTGAAGGGCATAAGTTGACGCTAACGAAAGGTCAGGGACTTCCACGACGACGGGCTCAAAGGACGCCAACGACAAATCATGGAGCAGAAGGGAGGCCCCGTCCGATTGGTTGTCAAGGGTCACCAACCACCCATCGGCTGCGGCAGCCGCTTCGGGAGCCTCAACCCCGCCTGCAGGAAGGGAACGGTGTGTCAAATCCCAGGTGATCACCGCTGCGACAATGATCAGGATGACCACCGCAATGTGGCCTGTTTCACGACTGCTGGGAGATTTGTATTGATTGTAGAGGCGCTTGCTGCGGGAGCGAAGCCATGTCCACGCCTGCCCTGGGCGGGTGAGGACGGTGACGACGCGTGCATTCATGGTTCGCTCGTCGAAGAATTTCCACCAGGAATTGGAAGTTCTGTCGGCCATGGACACCGCTGCACCAGCGATGAGCATGCCCCCGATGATGTCCACAAACCAATGAATGCCGAGGTAGATGATGGTAAACGCCGTCAGCAGCGTGTATCCAAACACCGTGTATCGATACCGGTTCCATCGACGGTCATCATCGAAACGCGTCAGGCAAAGCCAAACGGCAAACGGGATGCCAATGTGCAACGAAGGCATGCCGTTGGTGAACGGGTCGATGCGACGGAACCAATCTGCGATTTCAGGCGTGAGGGTATAGGCCAGAGTTTCCATTTCAGGAATGGTATCGCCGGTCACCCTGACGTTGAAGAAGAGATAGAATGGCACGGCGAGGATGTACACCCACGCGATGGAGAGGGTGACCCGGTCAGCCAGCCACCGGTCATCAAAATAGGCGAAATAAAACACGGACACATAGCAGATGAACATGAACCCGGCGACATAAAAGTGAGTCAGAGCCGTGGTTAACCAGTCCGCTTGAAAGGTCTGTTGGACCCAAAGGACGAGGTTGCCTTCGATGGCCCAAATGTAGGGCGTCATGTCAAGACCGGTGCTCGCCATCAACAACCGGTCGATTTGATCGAGGCTGTCTTTGGCGTTGTAGATGGCAAAGACGATCAGGATGTGCATCCAGTATCGACGGAAGAAATCGACGAACGGCGGCAGGGAGAGTTTGGCCCATGGCGGTTTGAACACCGGCAGCAGAATGACACCGAGCGCCAAGGCACTGATCATCCAGGTCAGGTAGACGCTCTGCACGGGGGCTCACTCCAGACTGTGGTCATGGCGTCACTTCATGAAAGAATCGTCATCAAGCGTCTCGCTCGGGCCCGATTACCAAGCACCGTGGACATAGGGCTTCCCTCGGTCCGGGTCTCGGCGATTAGCAAGGTCGTAAATCCGCTCGAACCGGTAAATGCCGCTTGAGCAGCCTTGCTGCCAGTCAAAGGCAAGCGCGTATTTCCCCACGGTGCGCACCGAGGGCTTTTCGGCAGGGAGCGCTTCGATTTGGCGTCGAAGCGTACGACTTGATTCGTCTTCGTTGCGCATGGGGGAACACTTGGCACACGGACACGCATGGCGCAAGTCGTCGTAGGTGACCGTGAACTCTGCGTCGTTGTCGTAGGTGAGCACCATGTCTTGCGGGCGACGTTCAAGTTTCCTGAGGATGGGCAAAACTTCGCTCATGGCGCCACCTCAAATGATTTCGAGTCCGCCGTCGGCGCCGTCCGAAAGCTGTTCTTGAATGGCGGCGACCACTTGAGCAAACGCCAGGGCGGACGGTCCTTCAGGCTCGGAAACGATTCGGTGAACACCGTCATCGCCACCACGAACAAATCCGGGGTCAAAGGGCAAAGCACCGAGGAAAGGCACGCCGAATTCCACGGCGGTATCTTTGCCTCCACCTTCCTTGAAGATGTCAAGTGTCACCGAAAAGTTCCCCTCGCTATCAGCTGTTGCGGCGAGTGTTTTTCCACCGGGTGCAGCGATGCTGACTTCGGTACCTGGCGAGGTGGTGCCGTTCACGGTAAATCCGCTCATGTTCTCAACGATACCGAGCACGGGCACCTTGAGCGATTCAGAGAAGGTGATCGACTTTCGGCTGTCAAGCAAAGCCACTTGCTGTGGGGTGGTGACGATGACCATCCCGTCGATGTCGGGAAGCGACTGAGCCACAGTCAACGGTTCGTCGGAGGTGCCCGGCGGGAAATCGATGATGAGATAGTCCAGCTCCCCCCATTCCACATCGCCAATAAATTGCTGAATAGCACCCAGTTTGATGGGGCCGCGCCAGACGACAGGGGTGTCTTCGTCCTCCAGCAGGAAGGCCATGCTGATGACTTTCACGCCCAAATGGCCTTGCGCAGGGTGGATGCGCTTGTTTTCAACGTGAAGGCGACGGCCGTCCAAACCCATCATTTTCGGGACGTTTGGGCCGGTGATATCAATGTCGAGGATGCCCACGGTGTGGCCTTGCTGCGCAAGGGAAAGCGCAAGTCCGGTCGAGACGGTGGATTTGCCCACGCCGCCTTTACCGGACAGGACCATGATTTTGTGTTTGATTTTGCGGCCGATCTCCTCCATCGCCATTTTGCGCTTCATCTGAGCGTAGGCCTGCTCCATTTGCTTCTGTTCTTGAGGAGAGGGCCCAGCAGGTGCTTCACTCAAGGCACCGGGGGTGTTGATGGAGACCGGAGAATCCGCCATGTCTAAACCAGCGTACTGGCCTACTTCAACCCACCCACATAGCCGGATACCTGAATTAGGGTTTGCCTGCCAACTGACGGTCCATTCCTGCGTGAAGGAGGATGGTGGCAGTAAGCACCGCCAAAACCACCGGGACCGACCAGCTCATGCCGCCGTAAGCCCATGCCAAGCCAAACGCAAGGGGCAGCGCCACAAGAAAACCGACACGGTTGGTTTCTCGACGTTGTTGACGTTGATGGGCGCCCTCGAGGACGACGGTCACGGGACCAAACAGCACCACTTGAAGACTGATGAAAACGGCGACAATGGAAAAAGCAACGTCCAAATCTTGGGACGCGAACACGACGTGGAGTGCAAAGAGAAGGGCGAACACGGCGATGTTGCCCAACAACGCACCCCTCATGCATCGTCCGAGGGCGCGCCCCTATGTCAAGCCATCAACAACCTATGGAGAGAGACTTGATAGTCGGTGGAGAAATCGCACGAACATGAAACTCCTGTTTGTCTGCGTGGGCAACACCTGCCGGTCCCAAATGGCAGAGGCGTTGGCGAAATCCATGGGCTTCGAGGCTGCTTCGGCGGGAACACACCCCGGACCTGAGGTGGCCAAACACGCCCTGACCTTGCTCGAAAGCAAAGGCCTCTCAACCGACGGAATGACGCCAAAGGGTTTGGATGGGATTGAACCGAGCACGTATGACATGGTGATTTCCATGGGTTGTGGCGTTCATTGCCCTGCCATCAAGATCGACGACGACTGGGGCCTTGAGGATCCAGTGGGCCGGGCGTACGAGATCTACGAACAAACAGCCGCCGAAATTGAGCGCCGCCTGAAGCTCCTGGTCGTTCACTCTTCTTGAGCGAGGGGCAATTCGCCCACGCCTTCGAGGTCAATGCGCAAGACACTGACCGTTCGCATACCGTTCTCGCCCTCAATTTCCTCCGATTCGCACGAGAGGTTCTGGATGTTGACCGTCTCAGGAAGCCCTTGGGCAATGTGCCCGTTTCGACGACGGCAAACTTCGGCGACGTCAACCGCGCGAGAAATGGTAGCCCCTCTGGCTACCAGTTGCAATTCTCTTTCGCCATCCTCCATCGCTTTCACCACCGCTCGGACGTAGGCGTGCAGCGGCTTCTTTCCAACAAAGATGATGCGTCGTCCGGCCATGGTTACCGGACCTGTTCGGTCTCGGACATCCAATAAACATTCACCTCTGAAATGAGGAAAATGGCTCGCAGTGGTGCGAGCGCCGGGACTCGAACCCGGGTTCAGGCGTTGGCAACGCCCGGTGATAACCACTACACTACGCTCGCTGGTAAGCCTCCCATCTTGCAGGGGTTTAAACGGTTGTCGGCGAAGAATCACGGCCCGAGACGACCACCCACAGGACCGCCGTCATTGCATGCCAAATCGGTCACCACCGCCCTCGCCACCTCGACGGGCGAGCAGGGTCAAAACCGCGATGGCGCCGGCCAAGACCATCAGACCAAGAACGCCGAGCACCGTCGCACTCAAACCGTCTGTTCCCTCCGTTGAATCATCACCCTGCTCCAGCGTGATCGCGGTTGAAGCCGTGTTGAGCTCCCCGTAAGTATCGAACGCTCTCAGTAGAATTTCATGCGTACCCAAAGGCGTCCCGCCGCGAACAGACAAGGTAACGGTGTAGATGCCATCGCCAGCGATTTCATCCCCACCGTTCGCTCCATCATCGTGCATGAACGCCCACGTTTGTCCGCCAATGGGTGTAAAGACACCGAGGTTGACTTGTACGCGCTCGATGCCGTCTGGGTCGCTCACCTCAACGGTGTACAACACAATCGCCTCCGGATTCTTTTTGACGGTTGTGGGTGAAGTGACGAGCGAGGGTCGGTCGTTAAGAATGTGAACTTCAACCGGGAAGGACACGGTCTGATCGACATGGTGAGGACCGAACACCGCATCGCCAACACCGGTGGGTGCAGGTGTGTAAACCCGCTGCTGCGAAACAGCGCCTTGTTCGTCTTCAGCCACCACCAACAGCGACTGATGCCCTGGCGTCATACCGGTTGGCATCTCGATCATGGCCGCCCAAGGAGCGTCCTGACCTGCGGAGACCAACTCGACCAGTTCACCTCCGTAGGCTCGCAGGTCGATGTGAACGGAACGAACACCGTGGCCGTCATACGCCTCGAGATTCACCACCACGGATTGACCTCGTTCAAGAGAGGCAGGGACGATTTCAACGGCCAAGAGACGAGGAGGTTGATTGGAAACATCGACACTTGCTTCTTCGCTGGCCGTCGCTCCGAAGCTGTCGGTGGCGGAAACGTTCACGGCGAAGGACCCGATTTCAAGTCCGGGAACAATGACCGATGCAGTGTAAACATCGTCGCCGACGGCGAGATCGCCCTCCAACCCACGGTCGTTCATCGCAACGACGCCCAAGCCAAAGACGCTGAGATCGACCTCCACACTCATGACGTTCCACTCCGCATCTTCCACGGTCGCTTGGAGGTGCGCCACACCGCCTCCCTCACCAACGGCGAGGCCCTCACGCCATCCAACGGCGGAAATCACAGGAGGGTTGTTGTCGTCTGCACTGACGATTTCCGGCGAAAGAACCCGCTCAAGGAGTTGGGTTTCTTGGAGGAGCATCGTTTCGTTTTCATCACCAAACGGAAGGGAGAGTGAGCGCTGGACGGACGACAAGAGGCCTTTGAGTGGGCCGCCGACCACCACAGCGCCAAAGGCGGTTCCAGCCTCGCCGCTCCCGTCGTAGACGCCTGTCCAATCGATGACGCTGAGGTTGTGCCCGTCCCGAACCTCCGTTCGGGTATCACCGACTTCAACCGTCAGCGTCAGGCCCTCCTGCCCGTTCAAGCGAAGCCGATCGCCCGTGTTGAGCGGAATGGGCATCCATCCTGTTTCACGGCCCACCGTCAAATCCCCGAGGCTTTCTTCCGCCTCAGGAGCGGTGGCGTTTTGTTGAACCGGACTTCGTTCTGGGAAGTCTTCACCCTCGGAAGCATCCGGACCCGTTTGTCGCCAGACCAGTCGCACCGTGCGATTGTCCCAGTCGGATTGAACCGCTTGGTAGTCCCACGTTTGGTTGTGGGTCGCACCGACCCCCGCACCGTCGAAGAAATTCCCACCGTTGACGCCGGTGATGTTGAACCACGACTCTTGGAAGATGACGTTGACCTCGTGTTGTTGACCGGTGGAATTGGCTTGCATGCCGGTGGTTTCGATCCCGCGTACCACGCCGAAGGTCCCTTGGACATCGCCCGTCAAGGTGCCGTCGATGTGGAGGTCATCGATGAGCGTGGTGCCGTTTTCCAATTTCGTGTGCAAATCAAGAATGGTCCCGTTGACTTGAAGCGAGGCGTTGTCCTCTTGGTCGGTAAACCCGAAGGTTCCGTCGCCGTACAACTCTTCCAAGTGCTGCGTGCGAACACCGTTTTCCCATCGCTCAAGTGAGGTAAACCCGTCCAAGGCCACGTCAAGGCGGGTGCCTTCGTCAATGAGCACGAAGTCAGCCATGGCTTCAAACTGCGTGTGTTGGAGGACGCGCTCACCGTTCACATCGACATATTCAAACAAAAACACGGCCAGTTCGCCGTCAATGGCCAAGGAATTGTTTTCGCCGTCGTCTTCGCTGACGTTGAGTGCGCCCGTGGCTTCTAGGGAGAGCTGTTCACCGACCACACCATTGATGACGGAACGATTGAGCATTGCTTGAGAGACATCGGCTTGAATGACGGTGATCATGTCGCCGTCGATCACCGCAGTTCGTAAATCTCCGAAACCTCGTGCATCGAACACCTGACTGGTGAGCACGCCGGCAACAACGGTCTCGTTTTTCCACAACTGAGTCAGCACCAAATCAAGTTCCGTCACGCCGTCCTCCGTGCTTTCAACGGTGGAAAACGATCCGTTGCCCAGCTCCCAGGACGAAACGGTATCGCCCACGCGCTCCTGCCAACCCTGGCCCGTGAAACTTAGCGAGAAATTTTGTTCGCCAGCGGCCGTTTCGTAGTCTTGATCGAGACCCCATGTCGTGGACAGGAGCACCTCATGATCGTCCATTGGCTGGTTCCAGCGCCCGACGATAAAGCTTCGAACCGTCTCAAGGTCGAGACCGCTGGCGTCGTTGTGGTCGGTGATGGTGATGCCGAGTTCGATTTCATCGCCCCAAGCCAAGGAGGTGTTGAACGTCAGCAACGCCGTTCGTACACCGTCTTGGCTATCCCACGCAACGGAGTGGCTGGTCGGCAGTTGAACGCCGTTGTGCAAATGCTGCATATCAACCTCGAAACCGTAGGTGCCGTTGTCTGAAAAGGAGAGCATGTAAGCATGGGCTGCATCGGTCGTCCCTTGACCAACCCAATGGGTGTTGATGCGGACCGATGGAGCGGTGTCGGCCTGAACCTGAAGGGGAAGAACCGTAGCGACCAAGAGCACCGTCATGCACAAGGAGACCAACCTGCGACGGGGGGTCATGATTTACAGAAGGGACCGCTCCTCTTCAAGACTTTGGGGACATTTACGTCTTTAGAGGTCCAGAACATAGCCAAATATCAGTGGAAGAACAATGGTGGCATCGCTCTGAATGTTGAAACGAGGCGTGTCCAGTCCGAGTTTCCCCCACGAGATTTTCTCGTTCGGAGGGGCACCGGAATAACCACCGTATGACGCACTCGAGTCGGTGATTTGGCAAAACCAAGCCCAGAGAGGAACGTCAACCTCTCCGAGATCTTGGTGTAACAACGGCACCACACAAATTGGGAAATCCCCGGCGATACCTCCCCCGGATTGCAAGAACCCCAAGGGTTGATCGGTGGCTCGGTAAAAGGCCATCAAATCCGTCATGTAGTGCGTGCCACTCAACACCACTTCGGGTGCAAGAAGCCCTTGAGCGCAACGAGCAGCGAAGATGTTGCCGAGGGTTGAATCCTCCCAGCCGGGGACGTACAGCGGCAATTCGCATTCCGCTGCCGCAAGAAGCCACGAATGTTCCGGCTCGCCTTGGTAGGACGAGCGAAACGCTTCGGATCGCAGGAGCCGGTAGAGGTAATGGTGCGGAAGATGCGACTCACCGTCTTCCACGGCCTTGCTCCAGAGGTTCATCAACGAGTGCTCGATGTTTCGGATGGCTTCCTCTTCCGGGATACAGATGTCCGTCACCCGGTTGAGGTGGCGGTCCAACAACGCTGCGTCGTCTTCTGCGCTGAGGTCGTCGGGCGATGAAATCGCCACGTAGGCGTCCTGAGCCACGAGACGGAACACGTCTTCCTCAAGATTGGCACCGGTGCAAGAGATGGCAACAACATGACCCGCCCGAATCATCTGCGCCAGACTCCGACCGATTTGGGCCGTGCTCATGGCGCCGGCCAACGTGACAACAAGGCCTCCACCTTCCTCGAGATGGCTGACCAGGGAGGTGGCTGCTTTACGGAGCCGTCCGGCGTTAAAGTGATGGTAGTGTTCATCCACAAATGCCCTCACCGTCATTGGTCAAACCTCCGAAATAAAGCGGTCAACCCGTTGCCGGCGAACACATGCAAGGGCCGGCATCCGCTGGACAAGGTGATCGTGAAGGTAGGTGGCAATCGAATCGGGGTCGGTTTCCCCGCACGTGAAGCAGTCGATGGCCAGAAGGCCTCGGTCGGCATAACAATGGGCAGTGATGTGGCTCTCATCAATGAGCACCACCGCCGCAAACCCCGGAGGTGATGTGCTGCCGTCAAAGGGGGCGAGGTGGGCGTGAACCTCGGTCGCTGAGCTGCGTTGCACGGCCTCCCTCATCAACGAAAAAAGCCACGCGTAGGTCACTTCGTCAACAAACTTGGCGTTGATGTAGTCAAGGAACACGTGAGCGCCTTGACTGGTCTGTTCCGTCATGCCTTCACCTGCCAATTCGGATACCGTGTTTCCCTTCAACCTGCCGAAACCGCTTCGTCGTCAAACTGCCTGAAAAACTCCGTGTCGAACAAAGGGTCTGCCGAAGCCTCCATGGCCTCCCACCTTCCCTCCCGACGAGCCAAAACGTGGTTGGCTACGATCTTTGTCGCCAACAGAGCGGCCGTGAATTGCGTCAAAACCCCGTCCGTTTCAGCGACGATTTCGTTCACATCAGCGCTGATGACGACCACATTTGGATTGGCAAACAGCGTTTCAATGGTTTCCACAGCCTGCCAGAAATTCAATCCGCCGGGCACTGGCGTGCCGGTGGCAGGAACGAGCGCACCGTCCAAACCGTCGATATCCAATGTAAAGTGGACGGGCCCGGAGAGTGTACGGAGTTCCTCAAGCCACGCTTGCCACGCTGCCCCGCCCGTATGGGGGTGTTGGGTAGCTTTTGCGAAGGAGGTTGTGATGCGTTCGTCTCTAATGATTCGAGTGCTTTCCTCTTCGCAATACGCTCGTATGCCGGCCTGAAGCAAGCGTCCAACGCCCACATCAAGACTTCTTGAGGCGGCGCAGGCATGGGAGAAAATTTCGCCGTCAAGGGACGAACGTAGATCTGCGTGAGCATCAAGCTGGACGATCGTAAGCCGTGTCAAATCACCACCAACAGCCGGGTGATGTCTCGCTGCGTGGACAATCGGAGGCAAAATACCGTGCTCGCCACCCAAAAACAATGGAAAGACGTCTCCCTTGAGGAAGGAACGAGCATGAGCTGCCATTTCGTCGAGTTGCCCGCGCAACGTAGGGGCCTGTCCCTCCCAAACGGTTTCGGTGGCGATGACGTACCCAGCAGGCAACTCCATGTTCAATTGTTCATCAAATAGTTCCACCTGAGCGCTGGCATCAAGACAGGCTTGCGGGCCGTCGCAGGCGCCCGTACCGTACGATGTTGTCAGTTCGTAAGCCAGCGGCACGACGGCAATATCAACAGGTCCGCTGGCCACGGGGAGACCAAGAAACGCCCCTTCCTGAAAGTCCGCTGACATGCATTTTGCGGGTTGGCGCCCCCTTCATCATCCTGCCGATACAAACTACGCCCCGATTTCATGCGTCAAAGTGCTGGTTTCAAGAAAAAGCATGGAACAGTTAATATGGGTCGGTGACCAATAAAACATAGCAACGGGGACCGAAAACAGCCGGTTTACGCCTGCACGGAGGGAAAAAGATGGGAATGACACTTGCCGAGCTAACCAAAGCTATTCAGCAACACATTGACTTGGACATGGACGCCGAGGTTGCTCAGGGCATGGCCGAACACGCCCTCGGGTTCTTCGGTTTTTACAACCGCATCATCGACAACGCACTCGAACCAACGGACCGCAACCTGTTTTACATGTTCCAAGATTACGACCTTCTGACCACCGAATCCGAAGAGACCACGCTGTGGGACGGGCGAGAATGGCGCATCCACTACTGGAAATTCAAACCCGACCTGCGCGAGCGTGTCGAAGCCTACATGCAGCGGAACCTCAAGGAGGAGGAGATTGACCCCTTCGCCGACATTTATGCCACCGATGGTCCAAGCATTTGGACCCGGGAGGGCGAAAAGGTCGCCAACCCCAACGCCTTCACCTCCGACTGGTGAAACCCCGAAATGCAAGCGTTTTTGATTTGCATCCACAACGCACAACCATGCGAGTCGCCGTGGGGCTGGTCCTTTGCATGCTTCTGGCGTGCATCCCCACCGCTTCGGCTCAATTCGACCCTGAACGCCTGTATGCTTGGCCCGGAGACCCAATCGACGGTCACGTCCACATGACATGGGCTGCGATGACGATGGAAGTCAACGAGTGGGCCGATGACCACCCCGAGATCGTTGACCTCGTCAGCGCTGGTGAATCCGAACTTGGCCGAGCGCTTTGGGTGGTTCGGCTCTCCGACTGGTCGATGGATACCAAACCCAACGGTTCGTCGAAGGAAATCGTTTACATCGACGGCGGACACCACGGCAACGAGTATCTCGGAACGGCCTTGGCTTGGTTGTCCGCCAAGTGGTACATCAACGGCTGGAACGAAGGCAACGAAGAAGCTGTCCGCGTGCTGCAAAATTCGGAACTTCATATCCTCATCATGCTCAATCCGGATGGCAACGACATCGACACGCGCTGGAACATCAACCAAGTCGATCTCAACCGAAATTACGACCACTACTGGAACACCTGCCCCACCACTCAGCCAGGCAGTGCTGCCTTTAGTGAAGCCGAAACCGCCGCAAACGCCGCGTACATCAACGAACACGTCACCGATGCAGACCTCTACGTGACCATGCACACCGGCGTGTGGATCATCCTCTACCCGTGGGGCAAGTGGCCCGAGCAACCTCCCGATTGGGAATTGTTCTGGACCATACGCGACACCGTCAACGACGGAATTTCGGACATCCCCATTCAGAACGCCAACCAAGGATTGTACCCCAACTGCGGCACCAGCAGGGACTACGGCTACGGCCACATGGGTTTCCCGACGTTCACCTTCGAAACCGACGATGAACAATTCATACCGGGAAGTTTTGAGAACCTCAACGAGCGACTCGAGGAGGAAATGGATGTCATGCGCTACCTCATCGGTAATGTGTGGTATTGGCGAGCCCGCCTCGATGTTCAATCCATCACCGTGGCCGACGAAATGCTCACACTCAACGTGGCCAACCACGGCCTGGCTTCCACAGCCAACGCCAGTTTGGAATATCGAAGCCCTGCTGGTGACATCCTCTGGGCGTCGCCTTATTTCACCGCAAACGCCTCAAACGCAACAGAACTGTCGTTTGCTGTTGATGACGATGTTTTTGATGAAGACGGCACGTGGAACATGAACTACCAAAAGCGGGTCATCAACGCTGCGACGTGGGTCAACGAATCGGTGAACAGCAGTGTTGTCGTGTTTGTTGATGACGAAGACGATCGTTTCCTCACCGGTGTGGGTCTCTTCAATCCTGTGGCCGTCATGTTGGGGTTGCTCGGGGTCAGCGTTCTGATTCGACCCAAAGAACAAGACATCGGGAAAGAATCCTGACTTGCAGGATGGAGGTGGGAACCTTCATGACGGGTGACTCACAGGCCTCATCATGAACCGCAGAACACAAGGGAATCAGAGGAAAGTACGACTCCCGAAAGGCTTCAAGAAGAAGGCCAAAAAACCCCTGAGTACCAACACCATCTCCGAGATTCGTGTCCCTGAAGAGAACACAGCCACGTGTCAAACCAAAGGCTGTGGCTGTGGAAATTGATGCTCCATCTGGATTGAGCCACGCCCGCCGTTCGGCCGAAACGCGCTCCAACCCCGGCCTTTTGGCAGAGTTCGGACTGGGAGGGTTGAAGTGGAGGAAATCGTTGGCGTGCACTGGTGAAACCATGCAAGTGACCATCAGCTCAGGAAACAACATCAACGGAACCCTCGTCCTCCCGCTCTTTGAAGGAGAAGAAACACTCCCCGAAATCGTCGAAGGTATCCCCCAAACGCTGAAGAGTCAGATCAACCGTGTCCTTGCAGACGGGGATTTCAAGGCCAAAGCCAACGCCACCATGACCCTGATGGGCACCGAAGGCGGCAAGGCCATGCTCGTGGGACTCGGCAAAGAAGCCAAAGCCGACGTGCACGCCTACCGAGAAGCCGGTGCCACCGTGGTCGCCTCGTGCAAGAAGGTTCACGGCAATGAATTGACCGTGGTCTTCCACGGGGCCAGCATGGACTGCATGACCTCTTTTGCAGAAGGCATGATGCTCCGGGACTACACCTACAACCTTTACAAAAAGAAGGACGAAGAGGATGAAATCAAACTCTCGGCTCGCATCAACTGCGATGAAGGCGACGCAACAACGCTGTCCGCCGCCATCGACAGGGCAGCGTCCATCGTGAGTGGCGTTCACCTCTCCCGAGACCTGGGCAACTGCCCCCCCAACGACATGTACCCCATGGCCTTTGCAGAAAAGGCTGAACTTTGGGCCAAGCAATACGATAACGTCAAGGTCGAAGTGATCGATTACGAAGCCGCCAAGCGTCACGGCATGGGCGGACTCGTTGCCGTCGGCATGGGTTCCTCGAGGAAACCCTGCATGGTCATCTTCACTCTGAACGGCGACCAGAAAGGTCAGCACCCCATGCTGGTTGGAAAGGGCATCACCTTCGACACCGGCGGTATCTCGCTAAAGCCCGGTGCCAACATGGACGAGATGAAGTACGACATGGGTGGCTCGGCCACCGTCTTTGGTACCATGGAGGCCCTGGCGAGCAGCGGCTATCCCGGAAAGGTCGTGGCCATCACGTGCATGGCTGAAAACATGCCCGCCGCCAACGCTCAACGCCCCGGCGACGTCATCACCACCCTCTCGGGTAAGACCATCGAAGTTCTCAACACCGACGCCGAAGGCCGCCTCGTCCTCTCCGACGGGCTCTGGAAGGCCGGTACGGATTATGACCCAGAATACATCGTCGACTTTGCCACCCTGACCGGCGCCTGTGTGGTCGCCTTGGGACACGAGGCGACCGGGTTGTGGTCCAACGACGACGACTTCCGCACCCGGATTCACGAAGCAGGAAACGACGTGGGCGAACTGGCTTGGCCCATGCCACTCCTACCAGCCTTCGAGAAGGAAATGACCGATTCGAAGATCGCAGACACCCGCAACCTGGGCGCCGGTCGCTATGGAGGCGCTAACACCGCAGCGGCTTTCCTCAAGCAATTTGTTCCAAATCGTGGCGAAGGCGACGACGCCGACCAGATCACCTGGGCTCACATGGACATCGCCGGAACCTACTGGGGTGCCAAGACCAACAAGATGGTCGGGCACGGCGCCACCGGCATCCACGTGCGTACCATGGTTCGACTGATCACCGGCGAGTGAACCTGGCCAGTGGATCGCCGCAGAGGCGTCCGACGGGTTGAGCAACGCAAACCGAGTGGTGATGGTGGGACGTTTTTCCGCCTACCTTCTCACGCTGTACGCTGATTTCATTAGATTTATATGGGGTTGCGTATTGGCAACTACATAACCGATGGTTTAGTAGTGGTGCCAAAGATGACCGACGACTGGGAAGATGATTTGCTGGACAAGTTGGAAGAGATGCTCCGAAACATGGGCATGCCCATCAATCGCGAGCAACTCAAGGGCCTCATGAACCAATTCAAGGATCAATTCGATGCACTGGGAATCAACCCGGAAAAAATTGCCAAAGGCGAGGTAAATTTCAACTTCGATATTTCCGACATTTCAAAGATGTTCAACGCTGGGACCTCCGTCGAGGACCTCTTCAAGAATTTGGGCATGGACATCCGTGTTGACGCTGCACCGGTAGAAATTGACCCCTCTGCGCTTGAGTCCAACGATGACGAAACCGTCAAACTCCCTGCGGAAGACGTCTACCTTGACGGTTGGAACATGTCGGTCACCCTCGATTTCGCCCTCAAAGGCGACATCGAATCCGAGCACCTAGAAATTGAGCTCATCAAGAACGGTTCACAAATTGAAATCATGCGTTCCACCCAACCCAAACCCCTGGCGTTGGTGGAACTCCCCCATCCCTGCGACGACGTGGTGGATTGGACCTTAAACAACGGTATTCTCGACATCACCCTGAAACTGACGCCACAAGGAAAGGCGTTGGAATCGGATGATGACGACACCCTCCCTGCCCCGGGGGAGGTGAGCATCGACC
>Ga0160423_10001037_pt1 | contig 23067 bp, 19 predicted proteins | sample CRUFie14St8metaG_FD_108191 | JGI IMG/M metagenome (GOLD analysis project Ga0160423, IMG submission 108191) | Marine microbial communities from the Costa Rica Dome - CRUD Field 142mm St8 metaG | ecosystem: Environmental > Aquatic > Marine > Oceanic > Photic zone | place: Costa Rica: the Eastern...
GCCCCTTGACGTTTCGGCGGATTGAGTCTCTGAACCATCGCCTTCGGAGCTCTTAGCCTGCCTGAGAGCCCTATCAGGCGATCGACTAATGTCGGTCCAGGGCTCTAGCTTCTAGCCACAGCCAGTCACTCATTCGGTTGAGGTATACCATGATCACCCGATTGTCGATGGGGGAGTTATGATGCAGGGCACATATTTTCCTCTCAGCGCGGCGGCAGATGGTTCTCGCCCAATCCGCCAGCGAACCCAGTTCACTGCCTCCAGGTAGACTCCATGTCTTGAAAGGGCCCAGTTGCGATTCCAGATCGCTTACGCGCGATTCGATGAAGTCAAGGTCGCTTTCGGTGATGCACTGATAGCCCGAATCTTTGTATTTGGCCATCAATTCCGGTGGTGTGGACACTTCGCCCATCAAGCCAATGAGCTGCTTTTGGACCGTAAGGATGCGTTCTTTCAGATCCGGTGCGGTTTCTGGTTTGCCGCGCAGCATGCCCATGGCTGTGCTCAGCTCGTCGACGGCTCCGTATGCATCCACTCTGGGGTCCTCCTTGGGGACCTCTCGATTGAACATCAAACGGGTATTTCCCTGGTCGCCGACTTTAGTCACAATACTCATGGCCCCATCATACCTTTGGATGGAGGCAAGACAAGGATTGGGCCACAAAAAACCGGATAAACTCGAGAAGCTTCATCCGGTTCATGAGTGTTTTGGGTCTGCTTCAGGGTGTGTAGGTGATGGTCAGGGCATCCCTCTGAACCGAGACTGAGTCGATGGCAAAGCTTGCTGCTGACGCTGCTGGTACCAGAATCTTGAAAAACTGCATGGCCGCAGTGGCTGGCACGGTGATCTTACCGAGTTCAAAAACGGCCCCTGTAACTTCCGTGTAATCACCGTTTACCGTGGCTGCCCCTGCAATGCTCAGAGTCTCTTTCGGTTGCGCTACTTCCTCGGTGGCTGGTACAAAAAGAAGGTAATTCAAGGAGGTGGTGTTGTTGACTCGGTTGTTATCCTCCGTGCCAATGGACAGCCGCATGGTTTGTTTGCCATTCAGGTTGAGTTTGACCCGGCTTCCGTCCTCACCAGTTAAAACGACAAAGCGGTAGTTGGACTTGATGCCCATGTTGGGCATTTGAAAAGTGCCCAGACGGTCGGTCGATTGGTTGGTGCCAGAGGTGTTGCCACTGACCTGGTCCAGATAAATGGATTGGGTGGCTCTGGATGCGGCCCTGAGATACACGTGATATTCTCCATTCGGAAATTCTCGGGTGTAATTCAGCCATTCTCCTCCGCGGGTCCCGGTGACCTGATATTCGGGCAAGCCCGCGTCAAGAGATGCCTTGCGTGTGGTGTCGTTGACTGCGGGGTCCTGTCCATCTGGCTGGGCGATATTGGCTGTTTCGGAGGATCCCGCCTGCGTGTTGACTGGATCCCATGCCCGGTAAATGGCTAGGGCTTCTTCACCCGCTGTATCGCTGTAATCAAAGAAATCCACATCGGGAATACCTTCTCGGTCAAGGTAGGCTTGGTCGCCACTGTTGACGCTCTGTCCGGATTCCTTGAATCCTGATGGAACGGGGCGGTTGATATAAGAACCGCCATTGTAATTGTAATCCTCTGCCTCAATGACCATGACCTCATTGGAGGTCAGATAGCTTTGCTCGAAGGTGTCAAAAGTCCACTCGGTGCGGCCAACGTTCTGGTTGCCGGTTAATTCCAGCACCGCATCGTAAACACGGTTGGCTTCCAGACTGTCATAGGACACCTTGAGCTTGTTTCCATCGGTGGACTGGCTGATTTGTGCGGTGCGATCGATACCGTTGAGCGTCAAAGTGACCTCGGCTCCGCTGGTTCCGTCTGGCAGCAGAATGTCTGCATGCAGGCCGTCGGTCGCCGACTGGTAGGCCGATCGATTGGCCGGGCTCAAGGCAACAACGTAGGGTTCTCCTGAGAAACCATAGTAGGCTTCGTTGGCAATGGCAGCAGGGGTTTCTGCTGACGTATAGTAATTGTCGAAGGTGGAGTCAGCGATTCCGATGTCGCTGTCGGTGGCCTCGCCGCCTCGATAATAGTTGAAGAGCCCTGTCATCCCCTCACTGTATGTATCGTCCACACCACTGTAGGTCACTACTGGCTGGCTCAGGTCGAGATGGTCGTAGACTTTTCCAGTAAATGTGTTCCCGGCTACTTCTGCGACGATGCGGTAATCGTGGCCGGTTTCCAGGGTGATGTCCGCAGCACCAATTGTGTCCACAGATGCCTCGCCCGTGACTGAATTGAAATGGATCTGGGCGCGGTTGCCGGAGGCCTGCTGAGGATCGTAGTTGAGTACATAACCGGTGGTCTGTCCCAGACCGATGTTGTCGACCCGGAGGAGGAGCCCGAAAGCTTGATCAACGTCGTTGACCCAATCCAGAACGTCAACTGCTGCGTAAAAGTCAGAATACACCGGAGTGCGGTAGGTGAAGCTACGACCGGGGCCGGCATCAGGGACAGGAGGTGCTGGGCTGAAAAGCCGGTAGCTTTTGTTGCCATCTCCGACATCTGGAAAGGAGAACACCGAACTGGCTCCCACCATGTCTAGTGGACTGAATTGTTCCCAGCCATCATCATTGCCATCATTGAAGTCATCAAAAATGACTTGAGCTTGAGCGAATGCAGTGAAAGTAAACAATACGACCACTGTCCAACGACACAGAAAATGCCATGAGTATTTCATAAGGTAACAGAACCATGGAAGCAGAATCTTATTCCTGCGCAAGGTAAAAACATTACTGGTATCGTCCCATGCCTGGCAGTAATTTGATGCACATGGCAGCAAGCTGGATGAATTATCTCAAGCAGCATCACGATCGTTTTCTGAACGAACTGGTGGATTATTTACGTATCCCAAGCGTGTCTGCCCAGTCGGCCCACAAGAAGGATGTCGAGAGATGTGCTGATTGGCTGGTCAACCATTGCCGGAACATGGGGCTCAAGACACGCCTGATCCGCACTCAGGGCCACCCGATTGTTCTCGCCCGCACGCCCCGCAAGAAGGGTTCTGTTAAACCTCACTTCATGGTCTATGGCCATTATGATGTGCAGCCGCCTGAACCTTTTGATTTGTGGACTAGTCCTCCCTTTGAGCCAAGGATGGAAGGCGATCATCTCTTTGCGCGGGGTTCGACGGACAACAAGGGCCAGCATTTTGTGCATCTGAAGGCTGTGGAGGCCTATCTGAAGACTGGTCAGGAGTTGCCCTGCGAAATTACTTTTCTCATCGAAGGTGAAGAGGAAGTGGGCAGCGAATCGCTTACTCCGGCCCTGAAAAAGCTCAAGCCTGAACTGGATGTGGCCGCTGTGGTGGTTTCAGACAATGGCATGCCCAGCTTGAAGCATCCCGCCCTGACCTACGGATTGCGGGGGGTCACCGCCTGCGAAGTGACTTTGGTAGGTCCCAATCGGGATCTCCACTCCGGCATTTACGGCGGGGCCGTGGACAATCCGGCCATGGTGCTATGCCAGATGCTGGCTCAGCTCAGAGACTCTCAAGGCAGGGTCAAAGTGCCGGGCTTCTACGATGACGTACAAGCCCTTTCCCTTCTGGAGCGTTCACAGGCCAGGAAGTTCCCGCTCAAGGATGAGGCAATGGCCCGGAGTCTCGGCGTACGCGCCCTCTTTGGGGAAAAGGGTTATTTGACGGTCGAGCGGCGTGCGGCCCGCCCCACCCTGGAAATCAATGGGCTGACTTCTGGATATCAGGGAGAAGGCAGCAAGACCATCATCCCATCCAAGGCTTCGGCGAAGATCACCTGTCGCCTGGTGCCCAGTCAGGACCCCAGAAAAATACTTCGCCTGCTCAAACGGCACCTGCAATCCATCTGCCCCAAGACCGTGCGCCTCCACTTCGAGGCGGGGCACAGCGGTAAGGCCTATGTGACGGCCCCAGATGGCCCCTACGCCAAGGCAGCGATGGAGGCTCTTGAAGTGGCTTTCGGAAAGGAGCCCATCCTGATGCGTGAGGGAGGTTCCATCCCCATCGTCACTGAATTCAAGGAAGTGCTGGGGGCGGACACTCTCCTGCTCGGGCTCGGGTTGCCTGATGACAATGCCCATTCGCCCAATGAAAAAATGAGTCTCACGGCCTTTACCAAAGGAATGCACATGAGCGCGGCACTCTGGCAAAACTTGGCTGCCCATTCATGAGTGAGGCCCCGACTCAAGAGGGATCGCTCCTGGTTCACGAAATTTATCTGAGCATCCAGGGTGAAAGCACGTATGCGGGCCTTCCCTGCATCTTCATCCGGCTCACTGGTTGTGACTTGCGGTGTTCCTATTGTGACACGACCTATGCCTTCAAGGGAGGGAAGCGGATGAATGTCTCGCTCGTGCTGGAGGAGGTCAACGCAATGGCTGAGCGTTTCGGGCGTGATCCTGCGCACGATGGATGCCGGTTGCCTATGGTCGAAATCACCGGAGGCGAACCCATGTTGCAGCGGTCCACAGCGGCCTTGATGGCTCAGCTATGCGATGCGGGCTACCGGGTCTTGCTGGAAACCAGCGGGGCGCATGATGTTTCTTCGGTGGATGAGCGAGTCATCCGCATTGTAGATCTCAAATGTCCCAGCAGTGGGGAGTCCGAACGGATGGTCTGGGAGAATCTTGATCATCTGAGAGGGAAGGATGAATTGAAAATGGTGATTGCCACGCACGAGGATTATCGTTGGTGTCGAGAACAGATCTGGGATCGAAAACTGGCGGAGCTTTGCCCCATTCTTGTATCGTGGTGTGCGCCACTGAGTGAAGGCCAACAGGACGAGGTACTGAAACCCGGGCCGTCACCTCAAGAGCTCATTTCGCGCAAGGAACTGGTCGAACAGTTGGTTCACGATGCTCTGCCTGTGCGTTTTCAGGCCCAACTTCATAAGATCATTTGGCCTGCCGATCAGAAAGGTGTTTGAATTCTTAAAAGGATGAAGTCAAAGCCATCCAGTGTGACCCTGCGTTCCCTTGGCCGACATGAGTCGCCCAACGTGACTTTCATGGACCCCGATGGCGCATGGCCCATCGTATGGCAAAGGGCAAAGGGCATGCATGTCTGGGATGAAACCGGCCGGCGTTATCTGGATTTGACGGCAGCCTTCGGGGTGGCTGCCTGCGGTCATGCTCCCAAGCAGGTCGTAGAAGCCGGGCAAAAGCAAATGACCTGCCTGATGCATGCGATGGGGGATGTGCATCCACATGCCCTCAAGGGGCAACTGCTGGCCGAGCTGAGCCGATGGACTTACGAGCGATGGCATCGAAGGGATGCTCGCGCGGGAGGCATGAAATCGGAAAGGTCTGCTAAATTCGCTAAAAGCATCCTCTGCAATTCCGGGTTTGAAGCTGTGGAGGCTGCGCTCAAGACGGCCCATCTGGCTACGGGTTGCTCGGGTGTGATAGCGTTTTCAGGCGCTTATCACGGCCTGGGCTACGGGGCTTTGACGGTGACCCATCGGTCTCATTTTCGTCGTCCATTCCAAAGCCAGCTCAAACAATTCAGCCACTTTCTCAAGTATCCATCGGATCGTCAGTCCATGAAGCAAAGTTTCGATCGGCTGGAGCGCCTGCTCAAGAAGGGCGCGGTGGGGGCCATCATTGTCGAGGCCATTCAATCGCGGGCAGGGCTGAGAATGCCCCCTGAAGGTTTTCTGCTAGGGTTGCGAGAGCGATGCCATGCCCATGGGGCCTTGCTGATTCTGGATGAAATCTACACCGGCTTTGGTCGCACGGGGCGTTGGTTTGCCTGCGAGCATGAGTCTGTCACTCCTGACCTGATCTGCGTGGGCAAGGCGCTCACCGGCGGGTTCCCGCTCTCGGCCTGCATCGGATCCAGCAAAGTCATGGAGGAGGCCTGGCCGCGTTCTACCGGAGAAGCCATGCATACCAGTACCTTCCTGGGCCATCCGGTGGGGTGCGCCATGGCACTGGCACAGCTGGACTTGCTAAAGAGCCGAGACTTGGCTCGGGCATCTTACCGCCAGGGAGCGGGGTGGTTGAAAGAGCTTCAGGAGAGGTTTGCTCCTATGGGCCATCGAGTCCAGGTGCGGGGTCGGGGCTTGATGATGGGTATTGAATTACTGGATGCAAGGGGGTTCCCCGATGGGGCACAGGTAATTGCCTGGGCCAAGCGTTTGCTCCATGAGGGGGTGGTCGTTCTGCCATCCGGCGAGAATGGGGAGGTCTTGAGTCTTTCACCGCCGCTGATCATCGGGGTGTCTCAAATGCAAGAAGCCTCCCGTAAACTTCTGAAAACCTACCGACAACTTTCCTCGTTGTGACGCTGAATGAGATCAAGTCCATGCTGATGCAGCAGGGGATCCTGTTAACCAAATCTTTGGGGCAGAACTTTCTTCATGATCAGAATCAAGTTCAGCGCATTGCCGATGCCGCTCAACTCACCTCAGGGGATCAGGTGCTGGAGATCGGTCCTGGCCTTGGTCCCTTGACGCGTGCCTTACTGCAGCAGGGCGCTCAAGTCACTGCTGTTGAAATCGATCGGCGTCTGCATGCTTCGCTGAAAGAAGCGTTTCAAGGAGAGAAGGTCTTGACTCTGATTCATGCCGATGCCCTCAAATGGTTGCGACAACACCCTCAAGACTGGTCGCATTGGAAACTGGTATCCAATTTACCTTATTCGGTGGGTTCACCGATTGTGGTGGAGCTGGCTCTGGCACCCAAAGGCCCATCGGACATGGTGGTGACTCTGCAGCAGGAAGTGATTGAGCGAATGATGGCTGCCCCGGGATCCAAGGCTTATGGGGTTATGAGCTTGCTGGTGCAATTGAATTATCAGATCGGGCAGCGCTTTCGCATTCCTGCCAGCTGCTTTTTCCCGGAGCCCGATGTGGAATCGTCCTGTTTGGCTCTGCATCGCCGAAGTGAACCACTTCTTGATAAAGACCAGAGCAGGACTTTCGTTCAGCTGGTCAAATTGGGCTATTCCCAACGTCGCAAAGTGATGTGGAAATTGCTCAAGCAACGATGGAGTGCGTCAATACTTGAGTCGGCACGGACCCAACTTGGCCTTGATCCGATGATTCGGGCACAGGCTCTGGATTTGGAAACTTTCGTTGCTCTTACTAGCTTCCTACACAAAACGTAATCATCGGCCCCTAGCATGTTTTATAATATTACCTGATTTTAATAACTTTAGCTGCTCCAATGCTTTTTAGGTGTCTGTGTTGAATAGTAAAACAAAAGGTTGTGTTTGGTGTTAGGTCTCAAATTCAGACTTTGATAAGAATTGTCTGTAATTTTCAACTGTTGCTGGGTGTACTTCCACAAAATGGCCAGGCTTAACTTCCATAAAAACTCCATCCAATAAAGAATCGCTCGGTTTATGTTTTAGCCAGCTTCGAGAAGAAAATGCGCAACCCGGTGGGGGGTCTATGGGCGATGGTGGATCACCTTTAAGAATTATTCGTTTTCTTTTGCGTTCAGACTTTGGGTCTGGAATTGGTATTGCACTAATAAGTGCTTGCGTGTACGCGTGTAACGGTTTGGAAGTTAGTTCGACAGCATCACCTAATTCAACAATTTTTCCTAAATACATTACGGCAATGCGGTCCGCTATGTGGCGCACAACGGAAAGGTCATGCGAGATAAAAAGCATGGTCAAATTTAAGTCTTTTACTAGCTCAGAAAGCAGATTGAGAATTTGAGATTGTATTGAGACGTCTAGCGCTGACACGGGTTCGTCAGCAATAATAATTTTAGGCTGAGGAGCGAGTGCTCTTGCAATAGCTATCCGCTGACGCTGACCCCCGGAAAATTCGTGAGGATACTTGTTCATGAGGGATGGAGCCAAGCCTACCTGAACCAGTAGTTCACCCACAGATTTTTTGAGCTCGAGGCCTTTCTGTTTTTGTCTTATGCGGATTGCTTCTGAAATTGTTTCGAAAACAGTCAATCTTGGGTTTAAGGAAGCAAATGGATCTTGAAAAATCATCTGGAAGTTCGGACGCATCAAGCGTAGCTGTTTCTCGGGTAAGTTTGTGATCTCCTTACCATCTATAAAAACATTTCCGGATGTTGGGGAAATGAGCTGCATAACAGCTCTTGAAAGAGTGGTTTTTCCGCAGCCGGACTCGCCAACTAGACCAAGAACTTCCCCCTTTTTTATTGAAAGACTAACTCCATCTACGGCTTTGACATATTGATTCACATCGGGTTTTAGAAACGACTTTCTGATAGGAAACCACGACCTCAAATTTAGGATTTCAAGGGCTGAATCCATGGTTCTCACAGTAGATAATCCTTATAGTTTTTAACAGTAGATGGGTGAACTTCTACCCAGTGGCCAGGCTCTATTTCGACGAACTTTGAATCCATACTTGCTTCATGCTCCGCAAAGTCTAATTGGCTGCGTGGAGCAAAGTTACATGGTAAAGGTTTCCCCATTGGTTGCATTGGCGAGCCTGGAATAGTATATAATTTTTCTCCTTTTTTCTGGTTAGATAGGATGGATTTTTTAAGGCCCTGCGTGTAAGCGTGTTTCGCGTTATAAAAAATATTCTCAGTAGATCCAGTCTCTACTACTTTTCCACAATACATTACGCTTATCTTGTCGCAAAATCTAGACACTATACCAAGGTCATGCGTTATTAATACAACAGCCATTCCAATTTCCCTTTGCATTCTTTTTATTAAATCCAAAATCTGCGCTTGAATTGTGACGTCTAAGGCGGTGGTTGGTTCATCCGCAATAAGCAAATCTGGCTTTGTAATTAGCGCCATCGCGATCATTATTCTTTGTCGCATTCCCCCTGAGAATTCATGAGGGTACAGATCATACCTTCTAATTGGGTCTGGTATGCCTACGGCGTTCATCATTTCCAGTGCTGCTTCACGCGCCATACTTTTATTGCATATTTTGTGAATTAATAGTGGTTCGATCAGTTGGGCGCCTATTCGCATGTATGGGTTCAAAGATGTCATGGGATCTTGGAAGATTATAGAAATTTTCTTTGATCGAATCGTGTTTAAAGTTCGCTCTCGTAAACTAAGAAGGTCTACGCCATCGAAAATTGCTTTGCCGCCTACAATCCTACCGGGGGGTTGAGGAATAAGCCCCAAAATTGAATAAAAGGTAACGGATTTTCCGGAGCCCGATTCTCCCACAATTCCTGCCGTCTCACCCTTCTCTAAATGAAGAGATACGCCATCCACGGCGCGCAGAGTCCCATGACGAGTGTTAAAATGGGTCCTCAAATCTTCTATTTTAAGAAAAGGCATTTTGCGAATATTCGTTAAGTTTTAATTGTTATATTAGGTTAAAAATGTCTTTGGTTGCGTTTTTCTGTGTCAGTGTTTTTCTCGTGTCTCGGAAAATATTAAATAATCCTAATTATTATCATCTTAGCCAAGCCACCTTCATTTAATAATTGTTTCCTGATTTCTAATTTCTGAGCATATAAAAAGCCGGTAATTTATATTATAAATTTATCTAAAGTGTAACAAATATTTTAGTATTCATTTCCTTTGCTTGTTCAAATTTAAATAATTTTTTGTCGAAATGACTTAGCATTACAATTAGCTTTATAGCACAAGTTTGGGTTCAATTATATTTGGTTCAAATTTGGATTATTAATCCTTCGATGTCCTCGGGTCTAACGCGTCCCGGAGTCCGTCTCCTAGAAAGTTCAGTGAAAAGAGAGTCATGCCAAAGACGCCCCCTGGAAAGATTAACAGCCATGGGGCTTCTTCCATAATCTCGGCTCCCTCTTTGATAAGGGATCCCCAACTGCACATTGGCTCCTGAACGCCCAAGCCAAGAAAACTCAAGAAAGCTTCCAAGAGCATCACGGCTGGAATGGTTAGAGTGGAGTATACAATTACTGGTCCTAGGACATTGGGTGCAAGATGGCGTAAAATTATGCGGTGCAATGGCAAGCCTAGGGCAACACAAGCCTCGATGAATTCTTGTTTACGTAGGCTGAGTACCTGACCACGAACGATGCGAGCCATGGTCAGCCATTCAACGGCACCGATGGCCAGGAACATCAGGCGGATGTCGCGACCAAAAAAGACCATGAGTAGAATTACGAAAATCGTGAAAGGAAGAGCGTAGAGAATGTCTACCAGACGCATCATCACCGCATCGACCTTACCTCCGAAGAAACCCGACAGCGTGCCATAAAGCACGCCGATGGTGAGGGAGACAGCGGTTGCAACCAAGCCTATGGTGAGGCTAATGCGGCCTCCATACAGCAAGCGTGCCAATAGATCGCGGCCCAGTTTGTCAGTGCCCAGCCAATGTTCACTGCTGGGAGGCGATTCGCGCAGTTCCAGGTTTTGTTCGTGATAGCTATGGGTGATTATTGCAGGGCCAATCAATGATGCCAGCCCCATGATCAGAATAAAAATCCCACCCAGGACGGCCATGCGATTCTTGCGCAGTCGGTGCCAGGCATCCTGCCAAAGCGAATGACCTTTTTCGGCTTCCTGAAGGGATTGCCCCGACGGAGGTGGGACGGAAAGCGAGGGTGTTTCCGGCTCGGAATGACTCATGAAAGTGTGAGTTTGGGGTTGAGCCACACCTGAAGAATGTCCACCAGCGTGTTGAAGACCACAATCAAAGTCGCAAAGAAGAGCACAAGCCCCAGGACCATCGTGTAATCCCGGTTGAAGGCACTAGTGACGAAATGCTTTCCAAGCCCGGGGACGTTGAAAATTGTTTCGATTACAAAAGAACCGGCCACCAGACCGGCAAAGGCAGGGCCCATGAAACTGACCACTGGCAGCAGGCCTCCGCGCACCGCATGACGTAAGACAATCACTCGGGCAGAGGCTCCCTTGGCGCGTGCGGTTCGAATGAAATCCTGCGTCAGGATTTCACGCATGCCACCCCTGGTGAGTCGGGCGATGTAAGCCGCATAATAGGCACCCAGTGTGACTGAAGGGAGTATTTTGGTCGCAGGGGTATCCCATCCGGGGTAGGGGAACCACTGGAGCTTGAGGGCGAATACCAGCACCAGGAGGGGGCCCAGAACAAAGGTGGGAAGGCAGATACCAACCATGGCCATGCTCGAAGGGAGGTAATCCAGAATGGAGTTGGGTTTCAGGGAAGCCATGATGCCAAGCGTCAGCCCTAGAACCAGTGCGATGGACATGGAATAAAACCCCAGTTCCATGGAGTTGGGAAACGAATCACGGATGATTTCATTGACCGTGCGGCCAGGGTATTTGAAGGAAGGGCCCAAATCTCCCTTGAGCAGATTCAGCAGGTAATCCCCATATTGGGCCATCAGGGGCTTGTCCAATCCGTAGTGAGCCTGCAGGGTCCTCAGCACTTCCGGGCTGACTTGTCGTTCATCGTCAAAGGGTCCCCCAGGCGCCAGGCGCAGCATGAAAAAGGTGATGGTGGCCACCGCCCACAGCACTGGGATCGTTTCGAGGATACGCCTGAAAATGAAACGGATCATTTGAAACGCAAAGGTCGAGGTTGCCCGTTCTTAGCTTGTATGGCGGGTCTAGGGCCCGGCCTCCAGATAAAGATGTTTGTAGGGATGGTGATCGAGAATGGTTGGGTTCCAACCTTTCACAGCCGTGCTCAGCAAATAGACCCGTGTGTAGATGTAGATCGGAAGGATTGGCGCCTGGTCCATCAGGATCTCCTCTGCCTTCTGAAAGAGTTCTAGACGCTCTTCGCTATCATTGGTAAGCCCAGCCTGACGGATGAACCCATCATACTCAGGAGAGGACCATCCGGTTTGATTTTGCTGGCTCCAGGAGGTCCACATGTCTAGGAAGCTGTTGGGGTCCACGTAATCACCGATCCACCCGGCACGACTGATATTATATTGAAGGTTGCGTTGGGCATCCAGGTAGACCTTCCATTCCTGATTATTGAGCTCTACCTCAATGTTCAAATGTTTGCGCCACATTTCCTGAATGGCCGCGGCAATGGAGCGATGGTTTTCAGAGGTGTTGAAAATGATTGAGGCTTTGGGGAAACCCTCTCCATTGGGGTAGCCGGCCTCGGCAAGCAGGTTCTTGGCGGCTTCGACGTCGGAAGTGATGCGAGCGCGCGTGGTGTAACCAGCGGTGCTGGGAGGGGTAAAGTAGTTGGCAGGGATCTGGCCTCCTCTGGAGACATTCTTGACAATGGACTCACGGTCAATCGCCATCGCGAGTGCCCGACGAACGCGCACATCGTCAAACGGCGGCTCAGTGGTGTTGTAGCGGTAGAAATAGGAACCTAGATAAGGGTCCTTTCGAAGGATCTCGGGGGAGTCCGTCTCATACTGTTCGATTTTAGCCGGGATCATTTCGTAGGTGTTGTGAAGCCTCCCGGCGCGGAAAGCCCGATCCTGCGTTTCGGCACCTTCCATGGGGTAAAAATGGATTGCCTGCAGTCGTACCGTGTCCGCGTCCCAATAGTCCGCATTTTTTTCCACGGCAAGCACGTCGTTCAAGCGCCACTCCTTGAGCTTGAAGGGGCCATTACCCACAAAATTGCCGGGTTTTGTCCACGGGTTGCTTCGATCATAAAGCCCGCCATGCTTTTCAATGGTTTTTAGATGAACGGGATACCAAGTGTAATGATTGAGAAGGGAAAGAAAATAGGGAGCAGCTGTCGAGAGGGTGATTTCGAGTTTTTTCTCGGTCAGAGCCTTGGCTCCTACTTGAGAGAAGTCCTTTAGGGCTCCCCGATGGTAGGCTTCGGCATTTTTCATCAAAAAGAGCATGTAGGCGTATTCACTGGCCAATTCAGGCGTCAGAATGCGCTGGAAGGAATGGATGAAATCCTGCGCTGTCACCGGATCTCCATTGGTCCATCTCGCATCTTGCCGAAGGGTAAAGGTATAGACCGTGCCATCCTCACTGATCTTCCAGCTTTCTGCCATGCCGGGAACCGGATGCAGGTCGTTCGGATCCTCAGTGACCAATCCTTCGGTTAGAGCGGTGATTACATTGTGTTCTGGAACTCCCGTAACAATGTGCGGATCAATGCTTTCAGGCTCCGTGCCATTGGCGAGGTGGAGGACCTGGGTTCGATTCCCCTCCTCGACCCTTGTCTCAGAAGGGCCACAGGCCGTCAGCCAGAGGGCCAGGCTTCCTGCGATGACGCCTCTCAATGAGGGCATCCAAGCTTCCGTGCAGCGTTCCATCATGCGTTTGTGAGTGATCTCAAGATTTGCCCTTCAGAGTTGGTCAAAGCCATTCAAATGTCAACCCGAGGTTCAGGAATCTATAAAACATATCATCATATCTCGATATGTTGATTTTATCATTGAAAAAAGGGGAACATCGACTTACACAGTCCTCCAATGGATTCACTGTCCGCCATTCAGACTCGCATTCAGCGTCAGGAACAATCCCTCAGGGCCAAGCTCAAGGAGCGTATCGTCTTTCTGGATGGTGCCATGGGCACCATGATCCAATTGCGCAAGCTGGAGGAGTCCGATTTCAGGGGAAAACGCTTTGCTGATTGGAGTAAGGATCTCAAGGGCAACAACGACCTTTTGAATTTAACTCTCCCCGAGGTGATTCGCGACATTCACCTGGCCTACCTCGAAGCTGGGGCCGACATTATCGAAACCAACACCTTCAACGCTCAGGCCGTCTCCTTGGCTGACTATGACATGGTTTCGCTGGCTGCCGAGCTGGCTGAAGCGGGTGGCCGTGTGGCACGTGAGGCTGCCGATGCCTTTATGGAACGCCATCCGGGTAGCATCGTATGGGTGGCCGGAGCCATTGGGCCTACGACCAAGACCGCTTCGGTAGCGACCGACAATAACAATCCGGCGGCGCGTGATATTACCTATGCCGAGTTGGTGGAGGCCTATTACGAGCAAGCCAAAGGACTGATTGAGGGGGGAGTGGACCTCCTTTTCGTTGAAACCATTTTTGATACCCTCAATTCCAAGGCAGCTTTTTTTGCCATTGAAAAACTGATTGAGGACCTGGGCTTTTCCATTCCAGTCATGGCTTCGGTGACCTTCATTCAGGCGGGAAGTGATCGGGGCATGACCGGTCAGACAGTGGAGGCTTTCTGGAATTCCATTTCTCACGTCCCGCTTCTCAGCGTGGGAATGAACTGTGCTTTGGGTCCTGAGGCGATGCGGCCCCTCATCGAGGAGTTGTCCCGTTTGGCACCGGTGGCGGTAAGCGTATACCCTAACGCTGGGTTGCCCGATCCTTTACTGCCGACTGGGTTCCCGGAAACTCCCCTCAGTTTTGCTCCCAAAATCAAGGACTGGGCCGAATCGGGTTGGCTGAACCTCGTAGGGGGGTGCTGCGGTACCACCCCAGATCATATTCAAGCCTTGCGACAGGCCATTGAGCCCGTCTCTCCTCGTTCCATTCCAGCCATCGAGGCCCGATTGCGGCTCAGTGGTCTGGATGCACTCACCGTTAGTTGGGCCTCTAATTTTGTGAATATTGGGGAACGCACCAACGTGGCGGGTTCTCCACGATTTGCCAAATTGATCCGCGAAGAAGCTTTTGAGGAGGCCCTTTCAGTGGCACGTCAGCAGGTGGAAAATGGGGCTCAAATCATCGATGTCAACATGGACGAGGGCATGCTTGATTCCGAGGCTTGCATGCGCACCTTTCTGAACTTAGTGGCGGCTGAGTCGGACATCGCTCGAGTGCCCATCATGATTGACAGCTCCAAATGGTCGGTGCTGGAGGCGGGCCTGCAGTGTGTTCAGGGCAAGGGAGTGGTCAACTCCATCAGTCTCAAGGAGGGAGAAGAGGCCTTCCTGGAGCAGGCACGCCTGGTGCGGCGTTATGGTGCGGCGGTTGTGGTCATGGCATTCGATGAAAAGGGTCAGGCCGATTCATTGGAACGCAAGATTGAGGTTTGCGAGCGATCCTACCGCCTTCTTACCCAACAAATCGGGTTCCCTGCAGAGGATATCATTTTTGATCCGAATGTGCTGACTGTGGCAACGGGAATGGAAGAGCACAACGACTTTGCGGTGGCCTTCATTGAGGCCACGCGATGGATCAAGGAGAACCTGCCGGGAGCTAAAGTCAGTGGAGGTATCAGCAACATCTCCTTTTCCTTCCGTGGGAACAATCCGGTGAGGGAGGCGATGCATGCAGCGTTTCTCTATCACGCGGTCAAGGCAGGTCTGGACATGGGGATTGTCAATGCCGGGCAGCTAGCCATTTATGAGGAAATCCCCAAGGATTTGTTGGAGCAAGTCGAAGACGTGCTGCTGAATCGTCGACCTGATGCGACCGAACGCCTCATTCAGTTTGCGCAGACGGTCAAGGGTGAGAAAAAAACCGAGGCGGAAAAAGCCAAATGGCGTGAGGGAAGTGTGGAGGAGCGTCTGGCACATGGTCTGATCAAGGGGCTGGTGGATCATATCGAGGCAGACACTGCCGAGGCCCTGGTTCAGTATGAAAAACCTTTGGAAGTGATCGAAGGCCCCCTGATGGATGGCATGAACATCGTCGGGGATTTGTTTGGAGAGGGGAAGATGTTCTTGCCCCAGGTCGTCAAGAGCGCTCGCGTGATGAAGAAGGCCGTGGCTTACCTGCTGCCCTACCTGGAAGCTGAAAAAGCCAAAAGCCCGCAGAAGGAAGCGGGTCGTGTGCTCATGGCGACGGTCAAGGGAGACGTACACGACATCGGCAAGAACATTGTAGGGGTGGTACTCAGTTGCAACGGCTACATTGTGGAAGACATGGGAGTGATGGTTCCAGCCGATCAGATTTTACAGAAGGCGGTTGAGTTTGGTGCTGACATGGTGGGTTTGAGTGGTCTCATCACGCCTTCGCTGGACGAAATGGTGCATGTCGCCAAGGAAATGGATCGTCTGGGCATGGATCTGCCTCTGTTGATCGGCGGAGCGACGACCAGCAAGGCTCATACGGCAGTCAAGATTGCCCCCTATTACAGTCAGCCTGTCCTGCACGTGCTGGACGCCTCCAGAGCTGTCACCGTGGTTCGAGACCTCATGGATGCGGAAAGACGCAAAGTCTATCTGAGCAAGGTGAAGGAAGAGCAGGCCTCCCTCAGGGAAGCGCACGAACAGCGCGGCACCAAAAAACTCCTTGCCCTCAATGAGGCAAGAGCCAATGCCACTCCGATCGATTGGTCGCATTATACGCCACCGGTACCAGAGTTCATTGGGCAAAGAACCCTGGACCCCTTTCCTCTGAAGGATTTGGTGGATTATATCGATTGGTCCCCTTTCTTTCATGCCTGGGAAATGCGAGGGCGCTATCCTGCCATTCTTGAGGACACCGTGGTGGGTGCCAAAGCGACGGAACTTTTCGCCGATGCGCAGGCCCACCTCAGAAGCATGATCGACGGAGAGAAGCTGACGGCGCGGGCGGTGTATGGATTCTTTCCTGCGGCTTCCACAGGGGACGATATTTTAATTTACAAGGATGACGCTCGCTTGGAGGTTCTCAAGACCCTGCCGACGCTTCGGCAGCAAATCCTCAAACCATCTGGGCAGCACCACCATGCTCTGGCAGATTATGTGGCTCCGGAGGACTCCAGCTTGAAGGATTATGTAGGATTTTTTGCAGTGACCACCGGGCATGGTTGTGACGAATGGGCTGCGACTTTTGAGGCGGATCACGATGATTATGGATCGATCATGACCAAGGCCCTTGCCGATCGACTGGCAGAGGCCTTCGCCGAATGCCTGCACCAAACGGCTCGAAAGGAGTGGCAGTATGGCAGTGATGAATCACTGAATAACGAAGATCTGATTCGGGAGCGCTATCGCGGGATTCGGCCTGCTCCAGGGTATCCTGCCTGTCCAGACCATACTCAGAAACCGATGATCTGGGACTTGCTGGATGTGGAAGCGCAGACGGGGATCCGATTGACCGAAAGTTGTGCCATGTGGCCTGCGGCCAGCGTGAGTGGTATTTATTTCTCCCACCCCGAAGCCAAATATTTTTCCGTGGGAAAACTGGGTAACGATCAGGTGGAGGATTACGCCCAGCGCAAAGGTCAGACAGTGGAATCGACCCTTCAATGGCTGGCTCCGTGGCTCAACGAATCGTAAAAGAAGGACTCGCTGAGGATCCCTATCCAAGCTCAGCCTTGCCAAGCCGGGAGATCCGCGCTTAATCTTACCGCCACGTGCGCGAGTGGCGGAATTGGCAGACGCGCCAGATTTAGGTTCTGGTGTCCTAGGACGTGGAGGTTCAAGTCCTCTCTCGCGTACCACTTTTTCTTATTCTTTTTCCTCCGTTCATTAAGAGTGCCCGATGTTTCATGATGCTCCTTATCATCCGATTCGAAGGAGCGCATCTCGGTGAAGGCTTGCCTTGCCAGAATGCCGCTACCTGGGAATGATGAGGAGGCGTTCTCAAGCCATGCAGACGATGATACAGACATGGATGAAGCCTGTTCCCTGGGTTCTTTTACCCTTGATGCTACTGTCTGTTAGCAGGATGTCGGCACAGTCGTCTCCCAACTTAGTATTGGTCTACATCGATGACCTCGGCTATCTAGCATTGGCAGCTTATGGGGGGCGTGATATTCCCACACCTCACCTGGATCGACTGGCCAAGCAGGGGGTTTGTTTTTCTGCCTCCTACATTCCCAATCCTCCCTGTTGCCCCAGCCGCTGAAGTTTGATGATGGGCCAATATGCCCAGCGATTTGGTAAGTATGGCATGTCACGAGGCATGCCCGTTCCGAGTGCTCGCCCCACTTTGGCGCAGGTCATGCAAACGCGTGGTTATGTGACTGGGCAGATCGGAAAGTGGGACATCGGATCTGCGAACCAGGGTCCAGCTGAGATGGGCTTTCAAGAGGTCGCCCGAGTAGCGCCCAAGAAGCGCTATACTTCGCAGGAGATGGCACAGATGCCTCCTGCGCTGGCCAAGAAGTTTGCTTCCATGAAAGGGGTCTCCAAATATTTTTGTGTGGATGGTGCGGGACAGACCCGGTGGCTGACGGATTACGATGGGGATCAGATGGTGGACTTCGATTTGAATCGCCCTCAGAGTCTGCTAACATTCCATCAGAATGGCATTCGATTCATACAGGGACTTCATTGAGAAGTTGGACGCGATGGGGGAATTGATCCGCATTTCCGAGCCGGTGGCGACCGAGCTTGAGATAACGGAATGGGCGGATCGTGAAATGAAAAAACCTGGTGGAGGCAAGGCCTTGCTTTTTGAAAAGCCTACCGTGGGTGGACGCATCTCTCCTTTCCCAGTAGCGATTAACACGATGGGTTCCGATCGTCGAATGGCCTTGTCGATGGGGGCCGATTCGGTCGAGTTGGTGGCTCGGGATCTCGAGACTCTCATGAAGGCCAAACCCCCCACCAGCCTGCGAGAAACCATGAAGTTGCTTGGGACGGCCATGGATCTGCGTCATGCACGTCCTAAGAAAGTTCGATCGGGGCCTTGCAAGGAGGTGATTCACCGATTGGATACCCCAGAAAGCCGTTCTGCTGCTTGGCCTGAGGCTCCCTCTGTCGGGCGGGATGTCAGTCAGGAACCGCCGCCGCCCACGCTGTTAGATCTGCCTGTGTTGAAATGCTGGCCATTGGATGGTGGAAGATTCATGACCTTGCCCTGTGTGGTGACTCAAGATCCGGATACGGGAGAGGGCAACCTGGGCATGTATCGCATTCAGATATACGACCGGGCCACCACCGGAGTGCACTGGCAGTTGCAGAAAGTGGCGGCGCGTCATGGGCGGCGCTATTACGAAACCGGCGAACGCATGCCAGTCAGTATTTTTCTGGGAGGAGATCCGGTGTTCCCTTTCTCGGCAACCGCTCCTCTGCCGGATGGTCTGGATGAATTTCTGTTGGCTGGTTACCTGCGCAAAAAGAGTATTGAAATGGTGACCTGTGAGACCAATTCACTGAAGGTGCCAGCCAATGCGGACATCGTGATCGAAGGATATGTCGATCCCACCGAACCGCTGCGCATGGAAGGACCTTTTGGGGATCATACGGGTTATTACACCCTGCCTGAGCCCTATCCCGTGTTCCACGTCACTGCGATCACGCACCGCAAGGATGCCATTTATCCGGCAACCATTGTGGGCATCCCTCCGATGGAGGACTTTTACATGGGCAAGGCGAGTGTCCAGCTCTTCCTGCCGGTGTTTCGCATGAATTTTCCAGAAATTGTGGATATTGCCCTGCCAGCCGAAGGCGTCTTCCACAATCTGGTATGTGTCAGTATCCGCAAGACCTATCCCATGCAGGCCTACAAGATCATGCATGGTCTGTGGGGGATGGGGCAAATGATGTTCACCAAATACCTTGTGGTCGTCGATGAGGATGTGGATGTGCACAATCTGAGCGAAGTCATGTTTCGACTGTGCTCGAATACCGAGCCACGACGGGATGCGGTGTTCACCAAGGGACCGGCAGATGTGCTGGATCATGCAACCGACGTTGTGGGCGCCGGAAGCAAGCTAGGTTTTGATGCGACCCGCAAGTTGCCCGGCGAGGGTTTCAACCGACCCTGGCCGCCATTGATTCAAATGGATCCAGAGGTCAAGGAGCGCTGCGACCACCTCATGCGCCAAGCAGAGATCGCTGGCCGAAACCAGAAGCCCTAAAGAATGACTTCAAAACCCTCGAAACGAGGGTGGCTTAAGTGCATGCCCTCGGGCGAACGAGCCTGACTGTGGGCCTTGCGGAAGGCCTCCGAATCTGTCCATGCAACGAACGCTTCGCGAGATGCCCACTGGGAGTGCGAAACGTAGGGCGTATGGTCTTCTTGTGATTCCCCTTTAAGCAAATGAAAGGTTTGAAAACCTGGGACTTGATCGAGATAAGACTCCCGTTCGCGCCACATGGTCTCGAAGGCCTCTTCAAAGCCGGGGGCAATCATGAATCGGTTCATGGCAAAATACATGGACTATTCATGGCAAAGCGAATCAAACCTGACAAGTCGCTCTTTTTATGTCAGTCTTTGAGGCTCTTCTTCCAGGATCGACACCATCATGACAGCATCCCTTGCTCACACGCCTTCCCGACGTGCTTTCCTGCGCCAAGTGGCAGCAGGTAGTTTGCTCACGCAAGTGCCTTTGACGCTTCAAAGTCAGGCGCCCAGACCTCCGAAGCCCATTCGGGCAGCTCAAATTGGAACGGGCCACGCTCATGCTGCCGGAAAATGGAAGACCCTCCTTCGATCGGAAGATTTTCAAATGGTGGGTCTGACTGAGCCAGACCCTGCATGGCAGTTCCATCTCGGCAAGGGCGATTATGCGGGTGCCAAAGCCCTGGAGATGGAAGCCATCCTGAAGGATAGCACGATCCAAATGGTGGCCGTGGAAAGTCGTGTGGAGCATTTGCTCGATCATGCGGAAGCTTGTTTGGAGGCCGGAAAACATATCCATCTCGATAAGCCTGCGGGTGCCGACTGGGATCATTTCAAACGCGTGGTGACCCTGGCGCGTCAACAGAACAGGCGACTTCAGATGGGATACATGTTTCGATACAATCCGGCCTTCGAACTTTGTTTTCGTGCGGTCAGGGAAGGATGGCTGGGCAAGATCTTTGCTGTGGAAGCGGTCATAGGAAAGAAATCCGCAGACTCCACCCGTCAGGACTTGGCCCGATTCGAGGGGGGAACCATGTTCGAGCTGGGGTGTCATGTCATAGATGCGGTTGTGTATCTCCTGGGGGCTCCCGACAAAGTCCATGCCTTTCAACGCCAGACGCGATCGGATGATGGGCTGGCCGACAATCAGTTGGCTGTCCTCGAGTATCCTGATGTGCTTGCGACGGTCCGAAGTGCCCTGATGGACGTGGATGGTTTTTCACGCCGTCAGTTGGTCGTTTGCGGGGAGTTTGGCAGACTGGAAATCCGCCCTCTTGAACCGCCCAAGGTGCGATTGACGCTTGAAAAGGCTGCGGGAGGTTTTGACCCGGGGGTGCATGACATCGAAGTGGAGAATACGCCTCGTTACGTCAAAGATTTTCAGGACCTCGCTCAATCGATTCGAACCGGGAAGCCACTGGATTTCGGGTATGATCATGATCTGGTCGTTCAGGAGACGGTGTTGCGTGCCAGTGGCATGTGGTAGGCACCAGGCTGTCCCGAGCTCCCCCTGGCTCAAGCCCCAAGCATCGTGATATAAACTGAGAGCTTGCCTTGCGGGAGAAGGCGGTGATTTAATCCAACCCATTATACACATCTCAAGGCACCAAGAGCTTGTATATCCAATATCATTATGGCGACAGCAAACGATTTACGAAAAGGAATGGCCATCAACCACAAGGGCGATGTGGCAGTGATTCTCGACATGCAGCATCGAACCCCTGGCAATCTGCGAGCTTTTGTTCAGGTCATCATGCGCAGTATCAAAACGGGTAAATCATCGGATGTCCGTTTCAGCAGTACTGAGAAAGTAGAGATCGTTCCCTTGTTTTCCAAAAAAATGGAATTCAGTTACATGGATAAAGGTGACTTTGTTTTCTGCGATCCGGAAACCTATGAAATGGTCAACGTCGATCCAGATATCGTGGGCGATGCCAAAAATTTTCTCGTGGAAAATGGCAGAGCTACGGTGACTACCATTGAAGAACGGGTGGTCATGGTCGAAATTCCTGCAAGTGTCACTCTGACGGTCTCCGATGCCCCGGAAGGGATCAAGGGAGATTCTGCCAACAACGTTCAAAAAACCGTTACCCTTGAAACAGGCATATCCATCCAGGCTCCTCTCTTCATTAAGACTGGTAAAAAAATCAAGGTGGATACCCGCACCGGTAAATACATGGAACGTGCCTGATCGGGCTTTCCTTGCGGGAAACCCGTACGTCCGAAAGCTTTTTGAACTCTCGGAACTTCCCAGTTCGAGGCTCGTGGTTGGATACCTTTGAAAGCGCCCCTCAGTGGGGCGCTTTTTCATGTCAAAGCCTTGCGAGGTGGATACCGTTTCGGAAGCTCCAGGCAATCCTTCAGCGATTGGATGCCACCTGTGCAGGTGGGGTGCGAGAGGGAAGAGGCGGCCGCACAGACGCCTGCTTTGAGGCACTGTTGAATGTCCCAGCCCTGGTGCAAGCCCATGAGGACTCCGGCGCAAAAAGCATCTCCTGCACCCGCTGATCCGGCGATGTATTTCTGGGGTAGCTTCAACGAAGATTGCCAAAAATCCCTGCCATCCAGAGTGCGGGCAAACGCCCCTTCTGGAAAATGAATCACCACTAGTTCACGGATGCCACACTCGATGAGAGCTCCAGCTGCGTGTCGCAAAGCGGTGGTATCCAGATCCCCAGATGAGGTGCGTATTTCAAAGCCGGTGGTTCGCCCGGCCTCAAATTCGTTGAGGATGCAATAATCGGTATACTTGAGTGCCGGGCGAACGATCCTGGCAAAGCGATCGCTATCTTCACTGACCACATCGACTGAGGTCTTGAGCCCGGCTTTCTGTGCTGCAGCCAACAGTTTGGCTGCCTTGGTGCCGTATCGCTTGTCGGGTGCGTCCATGGCGTCGAGGAGCAGCAGATAGCCGATATGGAAGAAACGAGCTGAGGTTTTTTGCCAATCCAATTCATGGCCATCCCAGAGGGCGTTGGTTCCTCGATAGTGAAAAAACGTCCTTCGGCCTGTCTGGGTTTCGGTCATCACATCGGTGTAGGAGGTGTCAGCCTTTAAGGTCGTTTTGAGATGACGGGTCTGGATGCCGTGATGCTTGCAGTCATCCACAATGGTTTTGCCCAAAGCATCCTTTCCGACCAATCCTGCGGCCTGCAGGGGAAAGGTGGCCCCGAGTTTGGCCAGATCCACGAGAATATTGTAAGGCGAGCCACCGGTTCCCTGCGATTGGGCTGCGATGTTTGCCAATGAATCTCGCTGTGGGTAGACATCGATCATCTTGACCAGATCAATGATCCAGTTGCCTCCCGCCAGAATACCTTTGCGTGTTTTTTTTCTCTCAGTCATGTGCGCGATGGAATGTCGTTTGGGTGGTCCGCTTTCAGGTGGGCATGGGTGGTTGCTTCACCAGATGGCAGGAGTTGCGAAACATTAAGAATTTGGTGGAGTCACCACCAGCCTAAAGAAGCTTTTGGGGGTAGTTTGTCAGGAGCGCCTGTGAGCCTTTCAAGAGGATTTCCTGCTTTCTTGAGACTACGGATGCC
>Ga0160423_10001038_pt1 | contig 23063 bp, 12 predicted proteins | sample CRUFie14St8metaG_FD_108191 | JGI IMG/M metagenome (GOLD analysis project Ga0160423, IMG submission 108191) | Marine microbial communities from the Costa Rica Dome - CRUD Field 142mm St8 metaG | ecosystem: Environmental > Aquatic > Marine > Oceanic > Photic zone | place: Costa Rica: the Eastern...
ACCTGCTCCCCTGTTTTGGTGTCGCCGGGGAATACTAATTTAGCATACATATATTTTCTCCTTAGTTAAATGTAAACACTAGGTATAAATTTTCGCCCGCTGTTGAAGAGCCTACCTGAGTTATATCAATAGTTAAATAATCATTTGCAGCAATCGAATGCGATAAGGAAGTTACATTTCCTGTTGTTGCACCATTAGCTATACTTACAACTTGTAAGTTTGATCCGTTTTTCTTTACTTGAACAGTTACTGCTGATCCAGCAGGTGCAGTATCTACATAAGCATGAATACTTTTTAGAGTATATGCTTTTTGCAGATAAAGTCGTTTTGTACCGGTATTTGTTGATAAAGTATCATCAAATCTATAGGCTTTTATAAATTCTTGTACTGGCTGAGCAACCCAATCATAATCACTACCATTATAACTTAGTACTTCACCCGTGGCTGCAGTGCTAGTATTTAGGTGCGTATCAACACTTGCATCATTATAACTACCTGCTGCGGTTACTTCCTGCTGAACAAACGCCGTAGTTGCTAACTGGGTTGTATTTGTTCCATTGCTCGCGGTTGGGGCAGTTGGAGTACCTGTAAATATTGGTGAAGATAAAGAGGCTCCATCAGTAATACCATAGCCTGCTAAAGTAGTTGGCTTACCTGACAAACTACTAAAAGCACCGTCAAATCCACTAGGATCTACAGAACTCGGATTTGTTTGAACCCACTGATTAGAGCTGCCGTCCGCATAATAAACATAAAGTACTAAAGCATCATCATCAAACCACAAATCTCCTGCAGAAGGACTGCTGGGGGCAGAACTTGATACTGAAACATTTGCACCTGAACTAGCACCGGATACTGCTGATTGAACAAATGCTGTAGTAGCTATTTGAGTTGTATTAGTGCTATAACTTGCAGTTGGTGCTGTTGGCGTCCCTGTAAGTGCAGGACTTGCTAAAGGAGCCGCATCTGTAATACCATACCCTGTAAGTGTAGTAGGAGTGCCTGTAAGAGCACTAAATGCTCCACTAAATATTTCTGATTGATTTGCTAATCTAACCCAGTTTCCTGCATGGGCAAAATAAGCTGCTCCTGTTGCATGAACATGGGCAAACATACCATGGTATGTGCTTGCATTTGGCAGGTTAGACGTTTGAGAAAATACGTTTGAAAAATATGCCTTACCTGTTGTAATAAAATCATTGCTACCAATATCAGCATCTGCTCCAGTAGTTAGAGCATCTGTAATACCATACCCTGATACAGTTGTAGGTTTGCCTGTTAAAGAGCTAAAAGATACTGAAGTTAAAAAACTACTAAGATCAGGAGGTGTATAACTAAATACGCCGCTAGAATTATTATAACTAAGTGCCCCTCCTCCAGAAGCACTATTAGAAGTAACACTAAAGTCTGTAAGATTTACTGTTCCTGCTACCGCTGTTTGCACAAATGCAGTAGTTGCTATCTGAGTGGTATTATTACTTGATGCTGCAGTGGGAGCTGTCGGGGTACCAGAGAGAGCTGGACTAGCCAAAGGCGCTTTTGTACCTAAACTATTTGTTACTGTTGTTGAAAAGTTTGCATCATCACCAAGAGCAGCTGCTAACTCATTTAGTGTATCTAAAGCTCCTGGAGCTGAATCAATAACTGCATCTACTTTTGCTTGAACATCAGAGTCTTGTAACGCCCACACGGGATGTGCGGAAACTGTCAATGTAATATGAGAATTACTAGAATTTGAGGTACCTGGTGATGTAAAAGTAAAACTCTTAATTTTAGTATCTAGAGCATTTCCTGTTGATCTAGTAATAGAGTTTGAGTTTACTGTTGCTTGCGTATTATCTGCGTAAGTTACTACCCCGAGAGTAGGGGTATTAGACCCTGTACTCGAAAAAGACTCTATAAAAATAGCAGTATTAAAAGATACTGTACCAGTTGGTAGTCCTGTTCCTAGTACTAGTCTAGTATCTGAAGCTCCTGCAGCAGGGATAGTTATAGTGGCAGAACTACTTGCTACCATACTGCTATCTAATGGCACTGTTGACGCAGAGGCCGCCATCTTATACAGGCCCCCTGCATTAGTATCTATCCAGATTTCATCAAATGCTGAAAAAGTAGGGGCATTGTCTTGAAAATATACAGTATTATTTGTTTCAATAGAATCTTCTACAGTTGTATTTACAAATGCAGTTGTAGCTATCTGAGTGGTGTTTGTATTTAATGCAGCAGTGGGGGCTGTGGGTGTACCAGTAAGTCCCGGGCTTGCTAGTGGAGCTGCATCAGTGATACCATACCCTGATAAAGTTGTTGGTTTACCTGTTAAAGAACTAAAAGCACCATCAAATGCATCAGTAATCCCATACCCAGATATAGTAGTAGGCCTACCTGTTAATGAGCTGTATGCTCCATCAAATGCATCAGTAATTCCATATCCAGCTATAGTAGTAGGTTTACCTGTTAGACTTGCAAATGAAAACGTGGTATTTCCTGCAAGTGCAGTTGTGGCTGACGTTCCTAGCTGTAGTGCGTCAGTAATTCCATATCCAGCTATAGTTGTTGGTTTTCCTGTTAAAGAACTAAAAACACCATCAAATGCATCTGTTATACCATAGCCCGCTATAGTATTAGGCTTACCTGTTAAAGAACTAAAAACACCATCGAATGCATCTGTTATGCCATAACCTGCAATCGTTGTGGGAGTAGAAGTAAGATCAGAAAAAACTAAAGAGTGGTTTACAAAATTTGTTCCATTATACTTTATAAATCCCTTATTTACTGTTAAGTTGGAAATAGAAACATTTGAAAGGTCTCCTAGCCCTGCGGTTGTTGCTAGGGCATCCGTGATACCATATCCCGCTAAGGTAGTAGGTTTACCTGTTAAAGAGCTAAAAGCCCCATCAAATGCATCTGTTATACCATAACCTGCAATAGTAGTAGGTTTATTCAATAAGTCAGAGAATGAAAGCGGATAAATAATATACGCCAAAGAACTCCAAGCCGTAGAACCGTCTCCAACTTTTATTTTATTTGTATTAGTTTCTAATCCTAATTCTCCTGAATTAAGAGTAGGATTAGCAGAAGCCCAGTTACTGGAAGTATCTCTTCTTATCTGTATTCTTGCCGCCATTTACGCGCTACCTCCATCCAGAAAAATTATTATATCGTTGGATACTGTTGTAGCAGTTCCCCCATCTACAATAAAGTTAACTGTGCCTCCTGTGCCTGAGCCTATACCTGATTGATTTTGATTTACAAATTTTTGAGAAGAAATACTATATGCTAAAACTTGACCATCCTGTATATTATTAATGTCTACATCAGACAAATCCCCAATTTCTTGTGCTCCTGCTAAACTCTGGACAAAAGCTGTAGTTGCAATCTGTGTATTATTAGTTGTAGAACTGGCAGTAGGAGCTGTAGGGGTGCCTGTAAAAGCAGGATCTGCTAAAGGTGCTTTTGTTGCTAGGCTATTGGTAACAGTTGTTGAAAAATTTGCGTCATCACCAATAGCCGCAGCTAGTTCATTTAAAGTGTCAAGAGCTCCAGGAGCTGAATCAATTAGTCCTGCTACTTGTTGATTTACATATTGCGTAGTCGCATAAGGACTCAAGTCTGGAGGAGTAAAACTAAAAGTACCTGTACTATTATTATAGGAAAAATTACCACTTCCACTAGCGGGGGACACAACTGAAGCTGATAGATCGTCTAAGTCTATCTTTGATCTGCCAAGCACATAAGTATCTAAATTAGAGATAGAGAATAAAAATATCTCTGTTGTAGATACTGCTACACCTATTTTTTGAGTAGTAGTTGTTTTAGTTTGAGTAATTGTACCATTTTGCTCTACATGAACGGTAGTTCCTGACGTTAGTCCCGAGAATCCTCCAACAACACCATGTACAGCTACTTTTATATCTAAATTAGCATTTTTTGTTTCTAGTGCTATACCTATAAAAGCATCGCTTGATGTAGTGCTTGTTACTGTTACTACCTTTCCATTTGATAGTATTTTTACAGGATCATTAGCAGAAATACTTGCTGATGTTAAAAATGTTCCAACTAATCGCTCTGAGGCCTGCCCAGTTGTTGCAAATCTTTCATCAATTAAAGTATTAGCAAAAGAAGAAGGAATTTCATTTGCTTCTGTGCCAATAGAACTATTATTTGGTATTAGTAAGCCACCCGAAGTAGTTTCGGAAAGTGATGCATCTCCAATATTTACTGTGCCGCCAAAGAAGTTACCACTATGGGCATATAAATCTCTAAAGCGATTTGTAAAAGAGCCAATATCTACATCTCTGTAGCGTACTGTTACTTGCTGACTTGGATTACTAGGGTCTGTTCTTGTTTCAGTTGCATGTATGTTAGCAGATGAATCTGGTAAGATACTTTGCTGAACATAAATGTCTCTCCAACCATTGGAAGAGCTACCCAAGTCAAGATTAGTAGCTAATTGACTGGGTATTAGACTTCTGTTTAAAGTTCCAAACTCTCTTTGTAGATACTGAGTAGTGACTAGATCCGAGTTATTTTGATTAGAAGATGTAGGAGTAGAGGCAGATACAATCCCTCCAAAAGTGCCCCCAGTAGTTCTAGGAACAAAATTTACTTGATTATTTGAATCAAATAAAGTAGTATTTATAGTATTAATTCTGGCTGTTTCTTCTTCTATTTCATGAGTCCAGTAAGTAAGTTCTCTTTCTAGACTTGCGATACCTTGCTTTAATTGTATAAAATTAGTATCTACCTCAATTACTGTTAGTAGCTCTTCATTTGGCTTATGCGCAGCAAATTGGCCCTCTTTAGATGCAAGAGGGCTACTAAAAGAAGAGAGGGGTATTACATAGTTGGCATCCGTATCTTTAGTAACAATATTAATATTCTTACTAATTTGTGTTTCCCAACGACCTGTAACAGTATTCCAGACATAAGTAATGCCATCGACTGTTACAGGACTGCCCACCCCATTAGCGGGTAGGCTTGAGGAAGTTCTAGGATGCGACATTAAACGTCTTCTTTACTTATGTCAAATCTTGAAGTTGAACTGACCAAGTAATTTGCAGAGTATCTGCGGTTGCCTTATTAACTGGATCGAAAGTTGTACGACACAGCATTGTCTGAGTCAGAGGTCCTTTAGTAAAACCAAAAGCCGCCGCAGTTATTGTCTTGCCGTCTTGAGTTAGAACCCCTTCAACAGGATTATGGTCAGTACCACTAGTAAGAGTGTAATCAATAGTAGTTCCTGTTGCTGTATTTGCTCTTTGGTCAATGTGTGCAAGAGTTGTAGCATCTCCATCAGTGCTTGTATAAGCACGGTCACCAACATCAAAAACTCCAATATCAGGAATATGCTTGTTAAAAATACCAGCTTCTGTAATTGGGTAAATACGATTCAAAGGAGCCCTAAGGGTGCCTGCAGTTGAAGAAAAACGATCATAGTCTTGCTCTGGACGGGGATTATTCTCTTTAAATGTAGCAACATATACAATGCGATCACCATTTTTCTTTGCGCCTGCTACAGCATTTGGAGCATAAGTGCTCCCTCCAAAGTCATAGTTCAAAAATGCATTAAATGTGTTTGCTATGGCATCTACGCCTGTTCCGGTGATATTCAAACCTCCGGCAACTCCATAGTTATTTTCTTCAGGTGGGTAACCTTCTGCAGTACCGTCTGCATTATTTGCAACAATACTTGAACCTACAAGGGCTCCTTGGAAGATACCATCAACTGCTGTACCAAACTGAATAAATTCTGTACCACGAGTACCCGCAGTATTAGTACCTGCAGTTGCTGAGGCTCCTACAGTTGCAGTTCCGGAGGGCTTATCCTCTTCAGCACCCACAAAGGGGAACCTAGCGACACTTCCTGTATCAAGAATTGCAAAGCCGGCTTCGTCAACTATAGTAGCAACATTTGTGTTACCCGACTGGTTTGTACTTAAATCAATAGGAAGTCCGTCTTGATCAGTGTGAGTAAGCCGAATATTGTACTCTAGCTCTCGCTCATAAAAAGCTCCGATCTGGCCACGAGTAATTCCTAGTAATCCTTTACCATTTTCATGATAATTAGCAGCCGTGTATCCGGGGAGGGCAGAAAGTCTTGCGGTAGCCGCAGCAAAAGGTCCAGTAGCTGCAGGTGCGCCGCTCGGGGGTTCAAATACTGAACGCACGCCCGTATGAGTAGGATGTGCCGGATTAATGTTATAGCTTGTTAAGGGAATTGCATCAACGTACTCTACGTCTATGTGTACATCAGTTACCGATCCTCCAGGAGGTGAACTCAAAGTTCCGTCCAGAGTTATGCGTGAAGCAGTTGAATTAGGAACTCCAGACTCAATCTTGGCAATTTTTATAGTTTGAGCATTTTTAACATTATCCGCACTGCCGCCAATAGGGCCACTATTTGATTGTGAACCTGTAAGGCCAGTTATTTGAAGACCCTTTCTTAGGCGCTTCAAAGTGTTTCCACCATCACTGCCTGTGGTAAAGATAAGTTGACTATTTCCAGCACTATCAGTGGCATGCATCGCAGTTGAGCCATCTTGTTCGAGATGCACATTTACCAAGGGAGCATAGTCACCTAAAAGAGTGGTATCTTTCATAAGCTGAACACGGAAGCCGCGCTCATCTTGAAGCATACGGTCATATGCTTTCGGAATAGCTGCTTGCTTTCTCGCAATTTTTAGGTTTGCTTGTGTACCGCTACCATCATTGATACCCAGCACTTTTGGAAGGTTATCAAAATCAGTGTGGTTGTATCTATCTTTATCCGAGCGAGCAGCTGCTCCGATTCCGATTGCCATATGGCTCATCATTCGGGGCATCTTATGCTTGCCTGCACGATCTTGTCCATCGTCAATCATACGACCGATAATGTGAGCGATACCATCTTTCGTAACTTTATTACGAATTGTTTTATGTTGCTTTACCTTTCCATCTTTATCACGAAGGACTAGGTTTACAACACCTTTTAAGCGACAATCGTCTATATACATTTAGGTTCTCCTTTAAAATTGGCGTGATCTGCCAGGGGGTATTGTAGCAACATATGGCTGTAAAAAATATGCTCCTTTCGTATACTCTTCATCCCTCATCCAAGCGTAGCCTTTTTCTGAAGAAGAGAGTGTGTCTCTAATACCGTCAGTTTTTTCTTGAAGTTTTTTCAGTGTTGTATCTTTTAGTCCAATTCTAAACTCTTTTACTTTATTAAGTAAATAAGGATTGAAACTATCATTCACTAAAAATCTTTCTGTTATTTGTTCTGCAAGTGCAGGTGTTACTATAAAACTTTGCGCTTTTAGTTTATCAGACCTAACCTTTCCTAGAGAGTTTGCATATCTATTATCTTCGATGCCAACTGTAAAGGGTATAAGAGCTTTTCCTACTAAAGTTCCGCGCTTATCATCATCTGCAAAAATTCTTGATGAAATTAATTTAGATCGTCCCTCTAAAACTAGATTCGTTATTTTTAACGTTTCTTTTTGAGGTGTTCTAAACTCTTTTTTTATTCTATCAACAACATTTACTAAATCTATTATCTTTCGTCCGAAAGTAAAAAATATATCTCCAATACCTCCATGATCTCTATCTTTTGTTTTTAGCCCTGCTTGAGTGCTAAAAACCAAACTTTTAGCTTGTATTAAATTATCGGAAGTTTCTGCTACTTCTGGAAATACTATTTGCTTATTAAAAAACTTAGCTATCTCTACATCTATTACATCAAACACTTCAAAAAGTCTAAATGGAAACTCAAGCTTAATAAACTCACTAGTTTGTAGTCTTTCTGTGCTAAGTTTTGCTTTTGGTGTAAGTATAGAGTTTAGAATCTGTATTTGCTCTTTCTCTGCTAAGTTTGGATTTAAGGATATTTTTATAATCAAATCCGCTACATCTTCCAAGGATCTATCAAACTTTTTTGAAACTCTGCTAAACGATGCAAGATTATCCACAGTTTGTTTAAATCTTGCAGGTTTAATTATTGCATCTCTAATATTATACCTTTCAAATAAAACTCTGTTTACTTTAAAAAATCTATCAATGGATGCAGTTACTAAATCACTTTTTTCTGTAATAGTTTTTAGCTTATGTCTAGATTTTGTAGCTGCAGTGTCTCTATTTAATAAGAATCTTGATACTAATTCATTTGTTCGTGCAGAAAAAGTAGAGCGTCTTACAATGCTAACATCTTTTGTTACTCTTTTAAATAACTGCATCTGATCTAGCGCATCAAAAGAAATCTTTAACTTAGTTTTAGATTTTGCGCTAACTCTATCATTGCGAGTAAGTGCCTTAGGATTCAGAGTAAAGCTTTTTGCTGTTATATCTTCCTCTAAAACTTTTGTAGGTCTTATATCTTTAAATACTGCATTTAAGGTTGCTACATCTTCTCTACTAGTACTCGTTTTAAATGCAGGAGTAAAATCTTGTATTACTAATCTATCTATCTGAATTTTTGCTTTTGGAACTTTAATTACATCTATGAGACTAATTTTATCCCGGGGGTTTATTCTTGCTGTTTTCTTTAGAGTTAGCTCATCAAGTAAGTTTACAAGTTCTGATTTTTTAATTGATGTTTTTTTACTTAAAACATCTAAAGCTTTTAAGGTTGTTACCAGACTCTTAGTACTTTTTAAAGTTTCTGAGTCCCCTATAGAAAAAGAATCTGCTAATGTAAATTTTCGTAAAAACTTTATGAATTGATCTATTTCTACTATGCTTTCTAAAGGCTTTGCTACACCTTTTCTAACGTCCTCTGTTCCTACTAAAATGTTTCTGAACGCTTTATCTTGAGAGATTGAAAGAACATCAATTAGTTTTAAACGACTTACAAGCTGTTCTTTTAGTAGGATAAATAGATCCAACTCTACATTGAACAAGTTGGGATCATTTATCAAGGAAGCTGCCCCCAGCATAGTGGGCATGTTTCCTGTTATTCCTGCAAATAAAGGCTCATTAGGGACTGAAACTTCGTCTAGCCTGGCTGCAGTTGTATTTTTATTTAGTAGCTCTGGATTATTTTTCAACTGAGATAGTAAAATTGAAATCTTGCTATCTAGTGACATTTTAAATCCTCACACTTGGGCGTACTACCTCCGAGCTTTTTAATAAAGGAACATTCCTAAGTATATTTATAGAACTTGGAGTATCCAGTGTTACAAATTTTGCATGAGGAGTGTTCGCTTTAGCCGATTTTAACTCAGGAAAATTTCCTAAGTTGGGCTTCATTGTATAAATAAAACTTTTTTTCATAATTAAAAGTCATCTCTAACCTTAATGTCAATTAGCTCGAATACGCTCATAATTTGACCATCTGAAAGAGTAAACTCTATTTCTGCTTCATAAAAGCCATCCGTTGTTGCGGAGTTTGTTAAAAAGCTGCTTAATGGAAATACTAAACTTCCTGCAGAAAGAGATGATTCTACAGTATCTAAAGGAATAGTTGAAATTATGGTAGAAGTTCCCTTCTTGCGAATACGTAAATTTGTATTTGTTGAACCTACAAAGGCGGCTCCCGTATCTGAACGAGTTACAGTTGCTCTAAGCTGGGGTCCTGTATCGCCCTTTACTACTTGAATTATATCCATTAGATTTCAACGTACTCCTTGGGGAGGCTTTTAATATTTAATTAGAATGATTATACCAACACCGACATAAAATGTCAAGATCTTTTTTTCTTAGGGGTGGTAGCTTAGGATGGCCACGCCGCCTCACAGACTGCACGAACTTGCGTTGTTTCGCCTGTGTAATCGTCACCTTGTGTTATTGTGTATCGGTGAAAGTTAGTACTGATTATTGCTCCGCCTTCTGATATTTCTATTTTTTCTCGTACATGAACATTTACAACTGCGTTACCGTCTACATCTTGAGTGTGTACAATTTCTATTTTATCTTTTGTTGTCGTTTTTGTAAGCGACATGCTATTCTCCTTTATGCTGTTTTATAGGTAATATTAAATCTTATACCTGTGTATGCCCCGCCTGTTGTAGTGGTTCTTAGAACATTTCCTACTGTTTGTGTATTCTCACCCCCAGTTGAACTAGAAGGAAGAATAATAAATCCGTGAGTGCTTCCTGGAGTTGCGAAAAAATATGCTCCGAGCATCACCGACGCGGCTCTACCAGTAAAGTTAACGCTAGTGCAAGGAGTTTGAAGATTAGCACTTGATATTGTAAAGGGAAAATTTCTAATGTATAATATATTGCTAGAGTTTAGGCCGCTTGGATTTATATTTTGTGCTGGACAAGATACATGTACTATATCTCCTATTTTTGTAAAAGAACCGGTAGACTGAGTGCCTGCTGTTACATGGTTTCCTCCAGATGCTGCATCTGCAAAATGTGGGGTCCAAGTACCTTCTTCGTAGTCATCAAGAGTATGCTGATCTGTGACAGCTCCAGTAAATCGTGCACCTCCATACAACTGCAAACTTTGGTCGTTGTTTATACGCATGGCCTCCGTAGCGTTAGTAAAAAAACGAAAACGATCGCTGCTATGCTGATAACCTATCTGCCCAACATTTGAATCATTTGCATCGCCAAAATACATCCAGTTATCTGCGTTCGTGCCACCAATTTGCATTCGCAAGAAAGTGTCATCTGAACTTCCGGCTCCCAATGTTTTAAGTCTAAGTATGGCGTCACCACTATCCTCCTCGATATCTAGGTTGTAGTTGAGCTGAGGACTGCGGCCAATGCCTACATCACCATTGCTACTAATAACCATTCTTTCACTGCCGGCTGTATCGAATCTAATTGTATCTTCGTCTGAGGCTTCTTCTACTTGTATTTTTGTGTCGCCATCCGCATCTTGTACTACAGTAGAAGAACTCCCGGATCCTGATGATGCTATTGTGATAATATCATTAGTAGCATCTGTAGTAAGTGTAATCCCAGTACCTGCTGCAAATGTCAATATGTCCGTAGGAGAATCTGCTACTACATTATTCTGGCCAGAAACAGCAATAGTACTAAACATGCTTCGTGATGTTGCTACCCAGTTTGTGCCGTTGTATTGTAGAAATGAATCTACAGCCGGAGTAGCTGCGCTAACATTTTGTAGGTCATTCAAACTTAGAAGATCAGTACGGTCTTTAATATCCCAGTGCGGATCTGTTGCTCCTCCGGGCACACTATATACTAAAACTTTTCCATCACCTAATGTCCCCTCAATATTAGCAAATACATCTGGGCCCAGCAAATTAGTTCTCGCTATCCAGTTCTGTCCGCTACCCCCTGGATACCAAAGAACTTTTGGTTTTGTGCTATTCAAACCTGTTATAGATACATCAGTATGATCGCCTAAACCTTGATTTGCGATTGCAGAAGACATGCTTACATTTTCCCAGCGCGCAGTAGCAGTGTTATATTGTAGTACTTGATTGTCTGCGATTGAAGTTATATTTACATCTGATAAATTACCTATGCTTATATCTGCTCCCACATCGGCAGCAGTTTGGTATGCCCAAACCTGTGTACTGCTATTATATCGTAGAAGGAGTCCGTTTGAGGTAGGAGCAGTATTCGTTACATTGCTTAAATCTTGTAAACGGACATAAGAGCTTGTAACACTTCGTAAATCTTCAAATCCAAAAACATTTCCGCTTTTTGGTATAAGAACTTTAAAAATTGATGCATTATGAGTAGTTCCAGTAACATCTGCTAGATCATCTAAGTTTTGTACATGAGTTCCAAACTCTACTGTTCCATTAGAAGCTACTTTAAGAACTTGTCCAGTGCTACCGCCATTTATAGATAAATTAGTACCATCAATATCAATAACAAGATCATTACCATCCCAAGTTACTTTTTGATTTGCAGGATCTCCTATTGCAACTTTATAATCTTCGTCTTGATAACCTAACCAGAAGCCTATACCTACATCCCAGTCAGTTTTTCCGCCCTTTATACTACCTGCGTTACTAAAAGTTATTCCGCCCCCTAACTGATCCACGACAATACCAGAATTTAAGCCAAGGTCTGTTGCATCAGCGGGGCTTAAGTCCGTAGAAGTATCTTGATCAGAGGTACTGTCTATATAGAATTCAAATTTTATATCAGTTGTAGTACTCATTATGTTGGTCTCGAAATATCAGCAGCAATTGCATCATGGTTTACATCGGGCCTATACGTAGGAATATATAAATTAGATAAACTTTTTGCTGTAGTAAATGTTCTATCTAAGCTAAGTTCTGTATTTGAGAGTACAGTTGTAACGATTGCTGCATCTCCTAAAGTTTCAGTTTGAGTAGATAAATTTGCTAAACTAATAATATCTCCTACTTGAACCTCTGACTCGAAAGATGTTCCAACTCCAACTAACTTGTTAGAGTTTGCTGCTAGTGTTGCTGAAGTCATTGTAAGAGCAGTCCAAGCATTTGCCATAGTTTCATTAGCATCTCTCCAAAAAGCGGGACCGTCTCCATTAGCACTTGTATCCCACTCTCCTAAAAATAGTTTAGGTACACTATAATCGAATACAATGTACAACTCTCGTGTATCATCATCAACAACGCTAGATAAGTCTACATTGCCATTCGGGGATTCTGTTGTAATAGTTACAAAATCATCGGGCGTCTCTCTTTGTGCAATTTGAACTGGGTATTTTTTAAATCTAAATACCTCTCCCCCGTAAGCATGCTCAGATCGATTTGATTTAATCTTATATAACTTATGCACTTGTCCATTACTACCGTGCCTTGACCCATTGGCTACAAAAGCACCTGCTCTATACTCATATACTTTATTTGTAGCAGGATCTTCTGCTCTAACTACCTCGGTTGCTAGTGCGGCGGCGGAAACATTTCGAGTTGCAATAGCGTTCTCCCCGCCATTAGGAAGTCCAGTAGTAGCATTGTTAGTGGTTAGTAATAGATTTCCTGTTGTATTCCAATGATAATAGGCATACTCAGGGGCAGTAGCATTTTTTTGATAAAATTCTACAATAAAATATGGAGAAGTAGTGCTATACTTTTCATTAGTACTAGTTTCTATATCCCTTACTATTTCTGGCTCTTCAGATGCTGTAATCCATTGTTTTAGTCCATGAATATTTTCACCTGACTCTGTTCCAATGCCGGGACTAGTTGCTGAGTATTCAGTTTCTACCCACTCAGATACTGCTCCTTTGGGGGACATTGTTCTTACTTTAAAAGAATACTTGTTAGCAATTATTCCTTTAAATTCTTTATGGGTTTCAGTCTGTGTAAACATTCCAACATCGTCAATATTTGTCTGAATTTGAAATGCAGCTACAAAATTGGTCTCAGGGGGAGTAAATGTAAGCAATAAGCTAGTATCTGGAAAAGCGGTCGGCCCGGAGGGAGATACAAGTAAATTTGTAGGAGGAGGTATCTCCTCAGGTTCTTGTTCTGGTGCATCAGGGTTTTCAGGTACTACACCCAAGTCATATCTATCTTCAATAGAAGTAAATTTTTCATTAAAGTGTTCTGTAGCAGAAACGTTGTATATATTTTTGTCCGATCTTTCTATATTTAGTATTCTGTACTCTTTTGCGGTCCCTCTTTCGCCTATCTCTTTTAAAGTCCAGACTGCTCCGGCTGTAGGAGTACTAGTAAAAACATTCGAGCCTACTAAATTAACTGTTGAAACGCTTCCTGATGTTTCAGTAATTTGATGCCCTTCTGCTGTAATATAGGGCTTCCATTCTACAGAGATGGGGTTGCCATTAGCATCGAAAGCATTTGATGCTAAAAATTCATCAGATAACGCTGTAAGAGTTAATGTATCTCGAACTCCATTACCATTAGTATCTGTATAAATAAAAGCTTCAGGCAACAAGTCTCCCCTAGAGTAAGAAACGCTATTTATAGTTAAAGTTAGAGATCCAGTATATACAGCTCCTGGCTCTGTAGACACAACAAAAATTTCGTAAGTGCCTCCTGTTAGCGTTACAGCTCTATCAAAAGTAACTGAGTTAGTTGTAGAACTTTGAATTCTACCACTAAATTGCACTCCTTTTCTATCTGCATCTTGTACACTTATTACATCACCAGGTCTTAAATAATTAGCCTCTAGTGAGGTACCAAAATATACTATTTCTTTTTGATTTTGAGCCGTCCAAAGCTTCCATTTTCCATAACGAATTGCCTGTGACTCAGACGTGCAGCCGTATGCAACACATTCTTCTGTAATAACTCGACCTCGATTAACTATATCACCACTATCCTCTACAATAAGAGGGGTAAGCTCATAATCAATTGTAGGATCGTTCCAATTTACAATTATTTGATTTGGTCTAGTTTTTAGAGAGGAGCTTTCATAAGTAAATCGACCATCTATAACATTTGCCTTTCCAAAAACCGCTATAGGATCTTGAGGAGTATCTTGAACAAGAGTAAGTTGGCCATCCATCCAGTATAGCATAGAAGTAAAGGCACTTGCCATATCCTTTAAAACTTTATATACCGGTAAAGCTTTGGTTAAAAGAATATTCATTCTAAACCTTGGCTCCATTAGAGTTATTTCACCTGTTCCTGTAGGAGTAACCTTTACACGAATTATATTGTCTACTGCATAAGTTGCCCCCGATGTTCCCGCTACAGTATTCCAGTCTGTATCTCCAAGAGTTACAATTTTGTAGTACTCGCCTCTTATAGCCCTTGTAGCAGGTATAGTATCATTACTATCAACTAATTCATCACAAAACTTAGAAATACGATAAAGAGAGTACTTGTCTATATCTGCATCTTTTATCCATTTTCCAGCACCATACCTATTATTTGTAAGAATATCGTAAAAAATCCATGCAGGATTATCTGTATACTGTAGTTCTGACTTAAAACTGCCATCCCAGAAATTACCGTAAAGAGCTTTTCCAGTGGGAGAAGAATCTCTAGGAGTATATGCACTAGGAACCTTTACAAGCTTTCCTTTAATGTCATAGCTTCTTTTGGGCGGATCTTTAAAGTTACGAGAAGAAAAAGTAGAATTAACTATAGCAGAGTAAGGATAGCTAAATTTATCTTCATTAATTGCTTGTAAGTTATCTACCTGCGATTTAAGTAAGACAGTATATCTTTGTTTATTTGTATTAAATCTACTTCTATCGATTCCTCCCATTGAAACTACAGGGAGACCAACATGTCTAGTAACTCTTATTATTTTTACTCTAAAATTTGTAAAGTTTAAATATCTATAAACTTCTAAATCAATCTGGTGCTGAAAATTTAACGCGGACTGTCTTTTACCTTTATGCTTTACAAGACCTCCAAAGGGTTCTTGGGCATCTTGATATGTTGTTCCTCCATTAATTTGAAATTCTATTTTTATATCATAGAATGCATAATTTGTATGACGATCCCCTTTCTCTTGATCTATACTTAGTATTCCTTGAGGATAAGTAATATCAAACCTAACTTTATCAGCTTCAGCAATCTTTGCAGCAGTATCTAAACCAAAATCACTTGCATTAAGTATAGTAGGAGAGTTATTAGTATCACTAAAATCAGGCGTCCCGGGATAGTCCCCATTGTCGGCAGTATTCGGCATACCATTTTGATCGAATAAAGTTACGCCATTTGCAGCCGCTTGAGATGGGTTTAAAAATTTTAAGTTAGGTAAGTTAACACCGCTTGTAGAACCTTGTATTACAACAGAGCCTCCTACCCCTCCAACGTCTCTTATAGGCTCTTGGTCTAGCCACCCAGTATTTTCTTGAACATAAAGATTGTCAACTTTTCCGGTCACTGTGTCAGGATTAAAGGTACCTGACCCTGTTGTGCCTTCGGTAGCATTATGATGGGGGCTCTGGGTAAGAGCAAATCCATAAGTTCCATTAAAAGATTGAGATTGGCCCGCATAATTAGTAGCAGCAACAGTAATTGTACCCGCAGTAGGATTTATAGCTGTGACTATTGCAACATGAACAATTTTTAGTTTTCCAGTCGAGCTAGCTGCAATAAACTCAGGAATAGGCCCAGCTTTGCTCCAAATAAACTGTCCACTAGTGGAATTAGTAACATTAAAATACCCAAAAATTACTGTATCAGAAACACATAAATAAAGTTGTTTAATGCCATACTGAGATTGATGATCCGCTACAGAAAATCCCGAACCTGTAAGGGATAGAGTGTTATAATTTCCTGTTGAAGTGTGAGCACCTATATTAACACTAAGCTCTGTAGGGTCAGTTAAACGAATGATACGAGGAGTATTTGTATTATTGATTAACTCTAAAGGTATAAAAGTGTTATCATCTACAGTGCCTACCACTCCATTCGAAAAAGTAATAGTTCCAGATCTGTCACTTCCTTCCTCGTTTCTACTTGGAGAAAAAGACTTTAATTTTGCTTGTAACGCAGGATTATTGTCTAAATAAAGGGATGCGGCTCCCTCTACTAAACCGTGAATAGGGCCTTCGCACAAAACATCTGTAGCAGAAATATTTTGACCGATTGATCCTGAGTACACAGCACTATTAGTTTGGTTTCTTCCACCTCTGCGTGCGCCCATTATTAAAGCTAATGCATTACTATTAAACCCCATTAGTAGCCTCCTTGGTTAGGGATTGCTCTTCTTGCACTTTCGCTTGAGGTTCTCCTTGCATTATTGCCCGTTACACTTGAAATAAAACCATCTTCATTACGAATTTCAAAACTTATTGGTCTGCCCGGGATTCTCAGCCTTCCATAACATACGGGAATAGGATCGTCCGAACTAATATTTTGCTCTGATCCTGAAAATAGATAAGAAAGATCTTCGTCATCCGTAGTAGGATCCTCAGATAAAAGCTCATACATACCTTGAGAGAATAAATATTGACCTGCTATATAAGCAAGACTTCCGTAAAGCGTGGAGCCCGCCATCAAAAGTGCTCCTCCTACCATTATAAGAGCAAATCCTGCAATAGCTTTAAAAGCACTTTTTAGAAATGCGCCTGCAGGGACCGGCGTAATTACCATATCACCTTCAGGATACTCCAATAGTAACTCATCTGGACATGTCAGTTCTTGATTATTTATTTTCCAAATAAAATAAATTTCTTTTTCATAGCAATCTGCCAAGTAAGCTTTAAAATCTTCAAAGTTTGCTTGTAGACAAAGAAGCACATCTTTAAAAGAGTTAGCCTCAATTTGTCTCTCAAAGCCAAACTTTTCTCCAAGCTCTCCGTGTAAGTGTATTGTTCGTAGCATTTTAAAGCTCCTTTGGGTCTACTATGTTCAATGACATATCCGGATATGTAAAAATATAATATGGCAAGTTCAATGCCTTACAGTTATCTAAATCTGTTTGAGATGGCGTGTTGGGGGCCTCTACATGATCATGTACTATTGCTTTAATTTTATATCTCATTACTAAATTTATATATTCGTCTGGACAAAATTTAAAGGTATAATTATCTTCTGCAATATTTTTACAAGGAATAAATTTATCTCCTTCAATGATTACTCCACAACCCTCTCGTGGGTACTCATTCTCAAAGTGTTTATATATTTCATCTATCATTTAAATTTCTTTGACCCCGGAAAGCCTCCAAAAGGTAAAGACTTACTACTATTAAAATAAGTTGCATCAAGAAGTGTTCCGGCTAAACTCGGATCTCCACTTATAGCACTAACTACAGTATGAAATCTCATTTTACAGGATCTAATTCTTTTACCGCATACATCTAGTCTTTTCCAATATATAGAATTTGTTTCAGGATCTTTTCCTGCTGGAGTTGCTATTAGTGCTTCATATATTCTCCAACCTCCCGCGCCTCCGGAGAATAATTTTTTTACTTTTGTTCCTGCACTGTATGATCCCCCCGAAGCCCACGTTTGAATAGAGTAAGCTCCTGAGGTAGCAGTTATATCTGCTGTAATAAGTTTGTCATCTTCATCAAAAAATGCTCCAAATACATTTGCAGGAACAGTACAGCCTCCTCGCTTATATAAAGCTCCTTGGTACTCCCATGCACAATATTTTCCTACTGCTCTTCTATTTGGAAGTGTAATATTATCTAAATCTGCGGGAGTTGCTAGTTCAAACTGAATAATTGCACTCTCTTCTCTGGAAACTCTATCTAGGTTATACACATGAGAAGGGTATTCAATAGGTAAAGAGCCTGCAGATGCTGTTGAAGAGTTAAAAGTATATTTTAATAAAGTGCTTCTATAGGTTATAGTTCCTCCTAAAAAAGATTCAGCACTGGACATTCCTTCATCAATAAAAATTTGCTCAAGATTTGTCTCATCATCAGTACCATCAGTATTATTTGTAAGAGTTCTACTTAAAACAGGAACATTTGCCATCGCCAAAGTAGGCTTATTGGATCCTCCTCCCATTTTTGTCTCTATTCCATCTATGGAAATAGGAAATGCTATATATTCATTTACTGCAGTGCCATCTTTGGATGGAAAGTATATATTTTTTCCTGTACCCGAGTCAAAGTTCAGACCATCATGCATGTATAAAGTGGTAGATCGAGGTTCTGGTAATTTCAGCTCAAAAAGATGAACAAGAGCATCTCCAGTTTCTTGTATTTGAGTATTTTCTATCAGCTCTGCGGGAGACTGGGATACGGTTCCAGATATAGTTATAGTTGTTTTTTTGTTGCCATTTGCATCATGAGCAATGAAGTCCCCCCATGAGCTTGTTCCCGTACGAGTACCTGTTTGACTTGCAAATGCATATACTCCTGAAGCAACAACTACTCTATAAGTTCCATTTGCGGGTGCTTTAATAGCGTTTGCATGGGATACCGAGTCAGACTGAGTCATTTCAGTATATGTATCAGTAGTTTGATTATACATCCAAGCTCTGGAATTATTATCATTTCCGCCTTTACGAGTTGTTCTTACATACTCTCCTTGAGCTAAAGTAAAAGTGGCTGAATAAGCTACTATATTTATAACTCTTTTTACTTGATTAACAAAAGTAGGAATAAATACACTAGAATTAAATTGAAGAAGGCCAGAAGTAGTTTTAACAACTTGAGATGTATTAGATACACCAGTATTTGCAAAGCTTCCTCCAGTATTAGTAACTAAAGGCAAGCCCCCATTGGAGTCCCAAGGCATAGCAGTGCCTGATCCAATTTTTTCATAGTTTACACCATTTACTGTCTCTCTTACTACTCCCCATTGAGGGCCTATTGCATTTGCTACATTTGTATTCGGTATATCTGCAAGAATACCGTGAGGCACCTCAGGGCCTGTATTCGCTAGTGTAAACGAATATGCTCCTGTGAAATCATTTGCAAATGTGGCTGTAAACTGATTATCTGTATTCGCAATCGTAGTTGGAGTTACAGTACAGCCTGTTATGTTTGTAGCAGTTAAAGGGTAAATAACAGGCGCGAAGGTTACCTTAAGAGAGTCTCTATTAGTAAGATTAACGGTTGCGTCAGAGTCTGTTACTGTTATTGTTTTTATGCTCACGGTTCGTATACTCTTCGTAAATTTGCAGTTATAGAATGAAAGTTTTCAGAGATGTAAGTAATATTATAGTCCTCACAAACTACTTTTTGTGCTGTATTTCCTGCCTTATCTGCGACGGTAAATGTAAATGCTTTTCCTATATTCTCATTAAAAAACTTTTCAATATTGTAAATATCTGCTGCTGCTCTATTATTAAAAGTAATCATAAACGTTTGATCTTTAGCATTTACTCCATCAGCAACTCTTTGTTCATACCCATCACCAAATTTAGCTACAAGAACTCTGGGTATAGTATTTCTTGAAAGCCCTCTATCTGCTGTAACTACTTGATCGGATGCGCCTGTTATTGCGGCTGGGATTGTAAATTGAAATTGAGCGGACATTATCGTGCTCCATACGGGCTAAGTAGCCCTCCAGGCCGTCTTTGAGTTTGTATTTCTCGCTGTACGGCTGCTGCGATTGCCTTGCCCATCTCTCTAGAGTCTCCTTCCGTTGTTGTATCTGCTCTTCCATCATTTTGAACATTTACATTTACACTTACATTATTTGTTTGAGCACCTGCGCCGGACATTTCCACAGGTATTGAACGACCGTTTGGAAGAGGTACTACAGCTTCTGTACCATGAAGGGTTGCCAAGTAGCCTGCATCTGAACCTCTAGCAATTCCTCCTGTGGAGTATTTATCAAATACTCCTCCATGTCTAGCCTGAGGTGCTTTCATTACTCCACCGTAACGGCCATCAGCACCTCCTAAAAGTGACGATATAGGCCCAACTCCTGGGGCTCCGAACATGCCCATGGCTTTAGTAATAGCTTCCATTACTAAAAGTTTTGCAATTGCACGAGATGCTTCTTGTATCATCATTTCAGCAAATGCTCTAAAAGCATCTTTTGCTTTCATACTTCCGGCAATAACCTGTCCAAAAGCATCTACCATACCTTCTTCAAAGGACATTGCAAGATTTTCATATTCAATAAATAATTGATTTGTAAATATAACTTCTGCTTCTAGCTGCTCGAGCCTTTCGTCTGCTGCTGCTTTTGCATTGTCTGCTGCCGCAGATGCTGCGGCCTGCTGTGCCTGCTCAGCGTTATTTAACTGCCCTTGTAAACGTCCATAAGCTTCACTTTGGCCTTCAGTTAATCCGTCTCCAGAAATGTCAGCTTCCATTCGGGCTGTATTAATTTTTGCTCTAAGAAGTGCATACTCTGCGGAAATCATTTGAGACTTTACTTGATACTCTCGCTCAATTTGTTCTTTTTCCAGCTTAATTAAAGATCTAGCGGAGTCTCTTTCCATTCTAGCTCTTGTATTATCTGCTGTAAGATAGCCAAAGGGGTTACGAAGTCTGTCATCCCTAAGGGTTTTATCAATAGCTCTTGCATCAAACTGCTTAATAATTTCTAAAATTTCTCTTTGTGCTTGAACTTCTTTTTGCTTTTCTTGAACTATTTGTCTTTGAATTTCTAATTCTTTTTCTTTTTCTTTTGCTGTATTTACTGCTGCTTTTTCCGCTGCTACTCCTTGCTGCTGTAGATTTCGGCCTAAATCTTTTCCTAATTGCGCTAGATCGAGCCCAAGCTGTTTAAGAGCTGCCATTGCGTCTTTTCCAGTCTGACTATCTAAAAATTGCGTTCTCCCCTCTGGAGTAGTAAATCCATCAACTCTACCGTCGGAGACGAAATCTATCATAACTTCCATTTCAACTTTTTTAGTTTCTATTTCATCAACTAAATTTGCAATATTTGTTCTAATTTGTAATTCTTCATTTGCAAGCCTTACTTGCTCTTGCCTTTCATCTGTTTCATTTCCTATGATATCTGTCATCTGCAGAGCTGCTTGACTTTCTCTTTCTTTCTGTCTTCGCTGTAGTTCGGCGGTTCTTTTCAAAGTCTCTACTTGCCGAGCAAGCCCAGAAACTACTGTAGATTGTGTTTGCATTGCTTCGGAAGAGGTATTTGGAGACGACGCCATATCTTTAAGTATCTTACGTTGCTGCTCAAGCTGGACTTCAAAGCTAGCCATTAACTGCGAGGCCTCAGATATCTCAAACATACTATTCATAAAACTTCTAAATTTATTCTGAAGCTGGCTCATTTCTTTAGCGGCTGCTGCCAATTCTTCTGTTAATTTAGATACAGCCCGAGTGCCGTTATCAAAATTTTCACCAAGCGCGTCGCCTATGGGACCTTCTTTAGCAATTATTTCATCAAGTGTCTCTAAAAGTCTATCTACTTCTGGGAAAGAGATTTTCGAGGTTTCTTGAGAAGTCCGTAGAACATCTCTCATTGCTACTGCTCTTTCTTTTATTGCGGCATTTCGTTTTTCATTTGCAAGAAATTCCTTTCTTTCTTCAGAAAAGTGGCCCGCATCTTTTGCATCTTCTATAAAGTCATCCGCGGCAAAGTAACCTCCCAGAGCTCCGGCCCCAATCGCAAGAGCTTTACTCCCTAATTTTACAAGAGGATGCGGGACTGCAGCAGCTACGAAGTTTAAAGCGTTTCGTAACATAAAGGCGCCTGTAGCCATAGCAGCAAACCCAGCATACATCTTTTTGCTGCTCTCTTCTGAAGTCTCTGCCATTTCTTTCTGCGTTAGTCCCGTCTCCTGCATTATCTCACGCATGGTTTTAAACTCTGCCGCAGTGTTGGCGCCAAAGAAAGAAGACATATTTTCATAAAATTTTAGGCTACCTGCACTGCTCAATTCCTTTTGAATCTCTGCAAATTGAGAAAACTCTTTGTTAATACTTACAAGTCGATCTAAAAATACTTGAGCATCTCTTGCTTGCTTTTCAAGCTTTAAATCTTCTTCAGTCATAGGGCCTGCAGTAAGCTCTTTATACATTTGATAGCCTGTAAATGCCAAGGCTGCATAAGATACAAGGCTGAGTGCAGAAGAAAAAGCAGAAGCAATACCGGCAGCTGCAGCTTTTGCTACAGCTGAAATACCAGCAAAGTAACCCTTCATTCTAAGGCTAAAAAGTTGAGTCTTTTTAAGAGTAGTAGATTGTGCTGCATTCATTGCTGTATATGCTTCGCTCATCTCACGAACCATATGAATTTTCATGCCTGTGAAGGCCCCTTTTACAACTACTCCTGAACTATTTACATGATTTTCTGCTGCCGTTACTGCTGCTTTAAATCTTGCTACTTCTGTACCACTTAAATCTTTTCCCCTACTAAGAGTGGTTAAAAAGCCTCCTTTTGCTCCATCCGCTATTCCTACTCTCGCAAGGGACTGTAGATCTTGTTTAAAATCTTCCGTGTTTTTAGAGGCTATTTTTACCTCATCACTTACATTTCTATAAAACTCCAACTGTTCTGCCGCTGACTCTTTAGCGGCGTCAGCGATACCTGTAAAGCTTAGTCCTAGGGCTCTTAAGGGGCCCGACAGTAAAACGCCTAAAGAAGCTACTGCAATTGCCGGAGTGTCTTGGAGAACTTTTGCTAAGGGGCCTGCTATCTCATCGACAACTTCTTTTACTTTCATGATTATATCATCAAAAGCTTTTTGAAGTTGAGCATATTGATTAGGGGTTCGTCCTATTATATCCAGTATTTTTCCGTACTTACCTTCTGCCTGTGCTAGTATTTCGGTAGTTACGGCTTGGCCTTTTTGAAATGTAGTTAACGAATTTTGATTAATATTTAAAGCTTCTGCATATTTTCTCGACGCATCGTCTAG
>Ga0160423_10001039_pt1 | contig 23050 bp, 18 predicted proteins | sample CRUFie14St8metaG_FD_108191 | JGI IMG/M metagenome (GOLD analysis project Ga0160423, IMG submission 108191) | Marine microbial communities from the Costa Rica Dome - CRUD Field 142mm St8 metaG | ecosystem: Environmental > Aquatic > Marine > Oceanic > Photic zone | place: Costa Rica: the Eastern...
AGAGTAACAGCTTTATAACAGAAAAAAAATTAACAGATTGGGAAGAATATTATTTTAGAGCATTTGAAAAAGCCAAAGCTGAAGACTATGAAGGGGCAATTAAAGATTATACAGAAAGTTTAAAGCTAAAACCTGATGCTAAATCTTATTATCAAAGAGCCATTGCAAAAGAAAATATTGATGACCTCTCAGGAGCAAAATCAGATCTTATAAGGAGCTTAGAAATCAATCCAAATAATTGGCAATCACACTATGCATTAGGCAGAATATTATCAATTTCTGGTGATAATTTTGGATCAATCTCAGCTCTTATGAAATATTTTGACTTGGTTGATTACAGTGGAGATTTTTATGATATTTGGGCGGGTTATTTTATATCAAAATCTTTTTTCTTGGAAGATATTCTTGATAAGTCATTCAATTACATTAACTATATTTTTGAAAGACAAGATTTTGTTTCTGTTATTGATGTCGGGCAACAATATTTTCTTTACCGATTAAGGGGTAGAATTAATTTAGATCGTGGAAATATTGAGTTAGCAAAAAAGGATTTCGAAAAAGTAATAGAGTTGTATCCTGAACATGCTTTTGGCTTAGAGTTATTGGGTGATTCCTATGCAAAGGAGAAAAACTACGAAAAAGCTATTGAAATATATAACGAAGCATTAAAAATTGACCCCAACAAATCCACTGTTTATCAGTATCGAGCTTATGCTCATGAAGCACTAGAAGACTATTTTAATGCACTTTTAGATATGAACGAGGCTATAAAGCTTAATCCTGATTCTGGATATTACTATTTTAAACGTGGCGAATATAGTTTTAAAATTGGTGATAAAAAAACAGCTTGTTCTGATTGGATATTAGGCAATGAAAGGGGTAGCCAAGACGCTAAAAATAAACTGATAGAAAATTGTGGTTATTCAAAAGAAGATTTTTATTCTGCCAAAGATTTTAAAGATGCAGCTGAGCAGGAGTTTGATAAAGAAAATTATACAGAGGCTAAAAGACTTTTAGATAAATCTAGAGAATTAGGTTATGAGGATATTTATTACTTGGAAACAGTTTTGGTTAGAATTTATTCTATTACCGGGAATGATGAACTTGCATTAAATTTATTAAATAAAATTGAAGAGGATACGCCAGAACATAATATACTTTGGTGGAATAAAACTTTTATTATATTGAATAAAAGATTAGGAAACTATAGTGTAATTACACAAAAAGTTAAAGAATTAATAAATAGATTTAAATTAGATCCTGATGTTTTAGACTCTAGCCTAGATATTGATTTTATTAATGAAAACTTTGATTTCGTTTATGATTTATATGATTATGGTGGAGTTGCTCTCTTTCGTCTAGGAAATTTTAATGAGAACATAGATATTAATAATAAACTTCTAAAAATTGGAAAGGTTATAGAAAACAATTTAATGATTACAACTGGATATTTAAGAATTGCAGAAGCTAAGAATGAAATTGGGCAGTACCTTGAAGCTTTACAAGATATTAATGAATACATTAAAATGGAAGCAGATTACTCACTTGGATATAGAATGCGAGGTCAAATTAAGCTAAATATTGGTGGGAATAGCAATAAGTATGCTTGTGATGATTTCAATTTAGCTCTTGGAGTTTCTCTAAAAAATAATGAATCTCAGATAAAACAGGAAAAAATTCAAAAACTCATTGATTTACATTGCCAACAGTAAAAATAAATTAAAAGAATAATTTATTTTTTTTAAAATTCAAACCTTATAAAAAAAGTTGTTTGAGTTATACAAATATATTAATAGTGATAATAAATTGATTTGTAGAGTATAAGTTAATTTTAACCATTTAATGAATATTTGTATGTTTATTTTTTCATATTATTTAGTGCATGGGTATACCGCAGAATACTGTTTAGTAGTTACAGGACATATATTTTAAAAATATTATAGATAATGAGAATTTCGCTAGGAAGGAAGAACAATTACTATAGAATGCCTTTTATAAGTTGTGTAATATTCTATTTTACATAATATAAATTATAATACAAATATAAAAATCCTTATAACTTAGAATTAACATATAATTAAATATGGAATTTATAAGTTATACTAAAAACTGAAATAGCTGTGGTTTATCATTTAAATAATCACCAAAAAAATTATGGGCTTTTAATTTTTTAATTAAAGGCTCGAGATCATCTTGACTTTTTAGTTGAATTCCAACAACAGCAACATCATTTTCACGGTTTACCTTTTTGGTATATTCAAAATGTGTAATATCGTCATGTGGGCCCAACATATCTACCACGAATTCTCGTAAAGCACCTGGACGCTGAGGAAATTTAATGATGAAATAATGTTTTAAATTCGCATACAACAACGCACGCTCTTTTATTTCTGCTGTACGGGTGATATCATTATTACTGCCACTTACCAAACAAACCACCGTTTTTCCTTTAATTTCATCTTTAAACTCATCTAATGCGGTAATACTCATTACTCCTGCAGGTTCAGCAACAATAGCATCTTTATTGTACATATCCAAGATGGTTTGGCATATTTTACCCTCATGAACGGTTGTCATTACGTCTAGATTTTTTTGACAAATACTAAATGTTAAATCTCCAACACGCTGTACGCATGCTCCATCAACAAATTTTTCAATTTTGTCTAATTGCACGACTTCACCTTTATTTATGGATTTTGACATAGATGGTGCTCCAGCAGGCTCTACACCTATAATTTTTGTATTTGGTGATAATGCTTTTACTATTGATGACAAACCAGATGCTAATCCACCCCCACCAACAGGAATAAAAATATAATCTATTGGAGATTCTGATTGTTGAATGATTTCTAAACCTACAGTTCCCTGTCCTTCAATAACTTTAGGATCATTAAATGGATGTACCAATGGTTTTCCAAATATTTCACTTTCGTTTGTTGCCATATGGAACGAATCATCAAATGTATCACCAACCAATACAACTTCAACATATTCTTGACCAAACATTTTTACCTGCTCAACCTTTTGATTTGGTGTTGGTGCAGGCATAAAAATTTTACCCTTTATCTTTAAAAGTTTACACGATAAGGCTACTCCTTGGGCGTGATTTCCAGCGCTAGCACAAATAATACCCCCTTTTGTCTCTTCATTACTCAAAGAAGATATTTTATTGTAAGCCCCTCGAATTTTATAAGATCGAACTTGTTGTAAATCCTCCCTTTTGAACAACATTTTGCAGCAATATTCCTGAGAAAAACGAGGATGTTCTTCTAAAGGAGAAACAGCTGCAATTCCATTTAATTTTTCTGCTGCATCTTTTATGGCTTGAATAGTTGGATAATATGTGGTTTGAAGGTCTTTCATTTCGCTTATTCTGATTATTATTAGGCTTCAGATTTTATAACTTTCATTTCTGTCATAGCTTGACGTAAGGTACGACCAACATATTCAATTGGATGATTTCTAATTGACTGATTTACATTTATTAAAGTTGCATTATCTACAGTATTAGATTCAGATGAATAAGCAGTTCCAATTACGTCTTTTTTGATAGTTTTCATAAAATCAATCAAAAGTGGTTTACACGCATGGTCGAATAAATAACATCCATATTCAGCAGTATCAGATATAATGCGGTTCATTTCAAATAATTTCTTTCTTGAAACTGTATTTGCAATTAATGGCAATTCATGTAAGGATTCATAATAGGCTGATTCTTCCACTATTCCTGAAGCTACCATAGTTTCAAATGCAAGCTCTACTCCTGCTCTTACAAATGAAACCATTAACACTCCGTGATCAAAATATTCTTGTTCTGAAATAGCTCTAGCACTTGCTGCTGTTTTTTCAAAAGCAGTTTCTCCTGTAGCAGCTCTCCATGTTAATAGGTTTAGATCGTCATTAGCCCAATCCTTCATCATTGTTTTAGAAAAATGGCCAGACATGATATCATCCATATGCTTTTCAAACAATGGTTTCATAATTTTTTTAAGTTCTTCTGAAAGTTCAAAAGCCTTAATTTTTGATGGATTAGATAAACGATCCATCATATTTGTAATACCTCCGTGTTTTAAGGCCTCAGTAATTGTTTCCCATCCGTATTGAATCAACTTAGAAGCATAAGAAGGTTCTATACCCTCCTCTATCATCTTGTTAAAAGACAAAATTGAGGCAGTTTGAAGTACACCACAAAGAATAGTTTGCTCTCCCATCAAATCACTTTTCACTTCTGCAACAAAGGATGATTCCAAAACACCAGCTTTATGACCTCCAGTGGCTACTGCATAAGCTTTGGCCTGCGACCAACCTTTTTTTTCTGGATCATTTTCAGGATGAACCGCTATAAGTGTTGGCACACCAAATCCTCTTTTATATTCTTCGCGAACTTCACTTCCTGGACATTTTGGTGCTACCATAATTACCGTTAAATCTTTGCGAATCTGCTTTCCTTCTTCGACAATATTAAATCCATGTGAATATGAAAGTGTTGCTCCTTTTTTCATCAAAGGCATAATAGAATCTATAACATTAGAATGTTGTTTATCAGGAGTTAGATTCAGTACAAGATCCGCATTAGGAATTAGATCCTGATAATTACCAACATTGAATTTATTCTCAGTAGCGTTCTTAAAAGATTGTCTTTGTTCTTTTATGGCATTTTCTCTCAATGCATAAGAAATATCTAATCCAGAATCTCTCATGTTAAGACCCTGGTTCAAACCTTGAGCACCACATCCTACAATCACTATTTTTTTATTTTTTAAAGCATTTACACCTTCGCTGAATTCTGAAATATCCATAAATCGACATTTAGATAACTGGTCTAGTTTATTCCCCAGCGATAGTGTATTAAAGTAATTTGCCATTTTTCTTTTATTTAATTTTTAAAAGCGTTTAATATTTTAGATATTTTCATTTCGTCTTTTGTAATTGCAATTCTACCCGATCGAACAAATTGCATAACACCAAAAGCCTTTAGCTCACGATGTAACATTTCAATTTCATGTCTTCTACCCGACTTTTCAAGAACAAAAAACTCTCTGTTGACTGTAACAATTCTAGAATCACTATCCTTAATGATGTTTTGAATTTGTCTCTCTTCAAACAATAAATCCGATTTTATTTTAAACATGCAAGATTCGAGATATATAGTCTCTTCGTCAGTATGATAGAATGCCTTTATCACTTCTATTTGCTTTTCGATTTGACCTATAATTTTTTTGACATTATTCTCTGTCATATTTACTAAAATCGTGAATCGGGACACACCCTCAATTTCGGATTCTGAAATATTCATACTTTCAATATTGATATGTCTTCTTTGAAATATTGCAGAAATACGATTTAATAAACCAATATTATTTTCAGTATAGACAGAAATTGTGTATTGTTTTAACTTATTAACCATTTTAATTTATTATTCAAGTCGAATTTCCGATACTGATGCGCCAGAAGGTATCATTGGAAATACATTATCTTCTTTTTCAACACATACTTCTAAAAAATATGCATCCTTGGAATTCATCATTTCTTCTACTGCTCCAGCTAATTCAGATCTATCTGTAACTCGTTTAGCATCTATATGATAACCTTTTGCTATTGTAACAAAATCAGGATTTGTCATAACAGTTGAAGCATAACGTTTATCAAAAAATAGTTGTTGCCATTGTCTTACCATTCCTAAAAAATCATTATTCAATACCACAATTTTTACGGCTGATTTTGTTTGAAAAATAGTTCCTAATTCTTGGATTGTCATTTGATAACCTCCATCTCCAATTACTGCTACTACTTCTCTTGTAGGACTAGCCATTTTTGCTCCAATTGCGGCTGGTAAAGCAAAACCCATAGTGCCAAGCCCCCCAGAAGTTATATTGCCCCTAGATTTAGTGAATTGAGCGTATCTACATGCAATCATTTGGTGTTGACCTACGTCAGAAACAATTGCAGCTTTTCCATCACTCTGATTATTAATTTCCTTTAAAACTTCACCCATTGTTAATCCAGCTTTGGTTGGGTATAAATCGTTTTTTATAACTTTTTCATACTCAATTTTAGAAAGTTGTGTAAATTTATCTAACCATTTGCTGTGATCGTTTTTCTTTATCAGGTGTAGTATTTTCGACAATGTCTGCTTCGAATCACCTAGGACAGCGACATCAGCAATAACATTTTTATTTATTTCAGCTGGATCAATTTCAAAGTGAATAACCTTTGCTTGTTTTGCATATTCAGAAAGTTTACCAGTAACTCTATCATCAAAGCGCATTCCAATCGCTATCAATACATCACACTCATTTGTTAGAATATTTGGAGCATAATTACCATGCATACCAACCATTCCAACATTTAATGGGTGGTCTGTTGATAATGCTGAAACACCCATAATAGTCCATGCAGAAGGAACTCCAGATTTTTCAATAAAATTCTTAAATTCATTTTCCGCATTGCCTAAAATTACTCCTTGCCCCCAGACAATCAATGGCTTTTTTGCTGAGTTTATTAATTTCGCGGCAGATTCAAGAGCACTATTATTTATATCAGGTACAGGGTTGTAACTTCTTATTCCTTTACACTCTGTATATTTAAAATCTAAAGTTTCAAATTGAGCATCTTTGGTAATGTCAATCAAAACCGGTCCTGGTCTTCCGCTTTTTGCTATGTAAAATGCTTTAGCAATAACCTCAGGGATTTCATCTGCAGTAGTAATTTGATGGTTCCATTTAGTTACTGGTGTTGATATTCCAACAATATCTGTCTCTTGAAAAGCATCACTTCCTAGTAAATGTGATGGTACCTGACCCGTAATACAGACCAATGGGGTTGAATCAATTTGTGCATCTGCTATTCCAGTTATTAAATTTGTTGCTCCAGGTCCAGAAGTTGCGATTGCAACACCAACTTGACCAGATATTCTAGCAAATCCTTGAGCAGCATGTGTAGCACCTTGTTCATGACGTGTTAAAACGTGATTTATTTCTTCATGGTATTTATAGAACTCATCATAAACTGGCATAATAGCTCCACCTGGATATCCGTAAATTATTTTAACACCTTCCGCAATTAGTGACCTCACTACAGCCTCAGCACCAGAAATTTTTTCTTTTGGCATATCTAAATATTTTGGTTTTGTTTTGGTCTTAATTTGCATAATTAATAATTGTATTAAATCTCATCAGTTACACAACCTTTAGATGCTGATGAAACCAACTTCGCATACTTATAAAGTACACCACTTGAAACTTTTAATTTGGGAGCATTCCATTTTAATTTTCTTTCAGCCAATTCACTGCTCGAAATTTCTAGTTCAATTGAATTATTTTCAGTGTCAATTGTTATTATATCTCCATTCTCAACTAATGCAATTGCACCTCCCTCTTGTGCTTCAGGGGTTATATGTCCCACAACAAAACCATGAGTACCACCAGAAAACCTGCCGTCAGTTATTAATGCAACGTCTTTACCTAAACCTGCACCCATGATTGCAGCTGTCGGTTTTAACATTTCTGGCATACCAGGTCCTCCTTTAGGCCCTTCGTATCTAATTACTACAACATCTCCTTTTTTAACTTCTCCTCTACTTATTCCTTTATTTGTTTCAAATTCGCTATTAAAAACCTTAGCTTTTCCAGTAAATTTCAAACCTTCTTTTCCTGTAATTTTAGCCACACTGCCTTGAGGTGCTAGATTTCCATATAACATCCTTAAATGACCAGTTTTTTTGATTGGTTTTTCTATTGATTTAATTACATTTTGACCAATTTCCAAATCATCAATTTCGCTAAGATTTTCAGCAAGTGTTTTTCCTGTTACAGTTAAGCAATCTCCATGAAGTAACCCATGACTTAATAAATATTTCAAAACAGCTGGAATACCACCAACTCTGTGAACATCTTCCATTAGATACTTACCGCTTGGTTTTAAATCTGCAAGAAAAGGAGTTTCATCGCTAATTTTCTGAAAATCTTTAAGAGTAAATTCAACTTTGGCAGCTCTAGCTATAGCTAAAAAATGAAGTACTGCATTAGTTGAGCCACCTAGAACAGTTACAAGCCTTATTGCGTTTTCTAAAGATTGTTTTGTTATTATATCTGATGGCTTAATATCTCTTTCCAATAAAATTCGCATTGCTTCACCTGCTTGGATAGATTCTAGTTGTTTTTCTTTTCCAGTTGCAGGGTTTGAAGAATTATATGGAAGAGACATTCCTAATGCCTCTATTGCTGATGCCATTGTGTTCGCTGTATACATACCTCCGCATGCACCTGCACCAGGGCAAGCCTTTTCTACAATGTTCTGAAATTCATTTTCAGACATAGTTCCCGCAACTTTACTACCCCAGGCCTCAAATGCAGAAACAATGTCTAGTTTTTTACCATTATGACAACCTGAATCAATTGTTCCGCCATAAACTAATATACTGGGTTTGTTAACTCTAATCATAGCAATTAATGCTCCTGGCATATTTTTATCACATCCAACTACAGTTACCATTCCATCATAACTCATAGCTTGTACAACTGTTTCCATAGAATCTGCAATAACGTCTCTAGATGGCAATGAAAATCGCATTCCTGGAGTGCCCATAGATATTCCATCGCTAACTCCAATAGTGTTAAAAATTAGTCCTATAATATCTTTATTTTGTGTACCAGTTTTTACTTTGGTTGCTAAATCGTTCAGATGCATATTACAAGGGTTTCCCTCATATCCAGTACTTGCGATTCCAACGATAGGTTTACTAAAATCTTCTTTTGTTAATCCAATAGCATGAAGCATTGCTTGGGCTGCTGGTTGTGTAGGATCTTGTGTTATTGTTTTACTGTACTTATTTAACTTTGTCATAGCAATGTGAATTGATATATAACAATCCCTTCTCAAATGTATACAAAGATCAAAATATTATACTTCATTATCTAAATAAATGGTTTAAGACCATTTAATAAAATAATTATTTAAATGATTGTAAATCAATATATTATACATTAAAAATTATGATGCCCAAATAAAGATTATTTAGTCAGATTTATACTTTTTATGAGAATTTTAAATTCGGAATTAATTTTTGAACTTTTTAGTATACCTATACTTTCAATAGTATTGTGATTAAAATTTGGTAACTCCAGTGAATTGCCACGAAAACTTGGTTTCATTTCAGTAAGAGGTATTGAAATTGTTTCCCAGTTTCCATTGGTATTAAAATTGTAAACGTAGCTGTAATACTCGTTATTATTATTTTTTATTCTAAATTGAAAGATTCCTCCATCTCCTTTTACTATTAACTTAATTTTTTTTAAAGTTCCTACAGTAATTTTGTCTGTATCTAATTGTATTGACGAAAAACCACCATTATTTTCAATTGAAACATATCCGGCAAAAACTCCATTTTGTTGATTATCTAAAGTTAATGTTGAAGTTGATTTTCCGCCCATAACAACATCATTAACAATCCTCCATCTTTCCAATGTGGTGTCAGAGTTGAATTCATAAATAATAATACCTTGTTTAATGCACATAAAGGTTAAAATGATTAAACGAATATAAATCATATTATTAATAAGATTTTATTGTATCAAAGTTTTGTCTAATATAAGACCTAAGTTTTTTTTTGTAATCATCCGCAAGCCATTTAAGGAAATTATGAGTGCTTTTACTTATACATTTAGAATAACGGTTTATTCTAAAATCAATATCGTCATCTAAAAATTTCATCAAACTTAAAGCATCATAAATATCATCACTATTTTCAACACAAATTTTTGCATGTTGTTCAATTGATCTCTTAAGAACTACTTTAGAAGACTCTCCATTTCGTATTGAATAAATATAAGTTTTATTTACATCAAAGTAGACATTTTCTGATTTTGAAAATAATTTCCTAGTTTCTTCAGGCATCTCATAAATAAAATTACTTTCAAGTTCTTCATCACTTAATATTCCATCAAGATAATGACTTGGATATTTAAAAATTCTGTGCCAGTCTAGATTAGTACTTCCCCAAGGACCAAAACGATGAAAATTATTTCCAAGATCTACAACATCAAAACTTTTTTTATTTTTAAAAATACGAGATCCCCTACCAATCATTTGATAATATAATGTTAATGATTTTGTTGCTCTATTTAAGATAATTGCTTCTACACTTGGTTCATCAAATCCAGTGGTAAGTATACTAACAGATGTTAAAATGGCATTGGGTGTTTCTTTAAACCATTTTAAAATGTTTGAACGCTCTTTTTTTGTAGTAGTATTGTCTAAATGTGCAATTGGAAGTCCAGATTGTTTAAATAAATCATAGACAAACAATGAAGTATTAATACCATTATTAAAAATTAAAGTTTTCCTGTTTTTACAACGCTCATTGTATGCGTCCATTAATTTTGATAGCATTTCACTATTCGTATATAAATCTTCAGAGGATTTTACAGTGTAATCACCATTAGCTCCAACAACAAGAGAGGTTAGACCAACATTATAAGAAAACATATTTGCTTTTGCCAAAAAATTATTTTCAATCAATGACTCAATACTTTCTCCAACAATTAATTCATTATAATTATCAGTCATTGGAAGCTCAATATTCGAACTCAAAGGAGTAGCTGTGACTCCTAGTATAAATGATTTTTCAAAAAACTTAAATAGTTTAGTGAAAGAATTATAATGTGCTTCATCAATAATTACGAGACCAATATTAGAGATGTCCAATTTATCATCCTTAAGTCTATTATTTAAGGTTTCAACCATAGCAACAAAGCAATCATATTCTTTTTGATCATCTAGCTTTGCCTTACTGTCGACTACTTTGTTTCGAACTCCAAATTCACTTAGCACATTTGAGGTTTGCTTGCATAGCTCAATACGATGAGTCATTACTAGAACTTTTTTGTTTTGTGTCTTTAAATATTGGCTTACAATTTCAGAAAATATTACTGTTTTACCACCACCTGTTGGCAATTGATACAACAAATGATAGTCATCAACTGCAGATTCAAAACATTGAAATATTTTTTGAATTGCACCTTTTTGGTAATGATAAAGCTGTTTACCTTCCTTTCTTTCTTCTCTTTCGTAAGTCGTTAGCATAACTCATTTATGTTCAACTTTGCAAAAGTAAGACCTTTTTTAAGTTTTCAAAGATAAAGTAAACTATTTTTTTTGCTTGTGAATCTTTCTTGTTCCTTGGTATATATCATATTTTACAAATCTAGATTCTAATTTTGCATTAAATAACTTTATTTTCCTTGATGGTCTTAGCCCGACATGTTTTAAGGCCTCTAAATTTGATGTTATAAACCATGCCGTACTTCCTGAGTATTTATTTTTTAAAGTATCACCTATATTTTTATAAAAACTTTTAAAATTTAAGTCTAGTCTTTCTCCATAGGGAGGATTAAAAACAATCATTAATTCATTATCAATTCCTTTTTGTGTTTTAAAAAAATCTTCATGTTTTATTTTTACAAATTCTTCTAGGTTAGCATTTTTTACGTTTTCTATTGCCTTTTTTACAGCACTTGGAGATTTATCAAAGCCTGATATATTGTAATGAAAATCTTTAGTTTTAGAGAGTAAAGAATCTTCAATTTTCTCATAAAGATCAACATCCCAATCTTTCCATTTTTCGAAACCAAATTCATCTCGCATCAAGTTTGGGGGAATATTACATGCTATCATTGCAGCTTCAATTAAAATTGTACCAGAACCACACATTGGATCAATAAAATTTGATTCACCTTTCCATCCAGAAAGCATCACAAGACCTGCTGCTAAAACCTCATTTATTGGAGCAATATTTGTCGATATTTTATATCCCCTCTTATGCAGTGATTCTCCTGAACTATCCAGAGAAACAGTACACAAATTTATATCAATATGAATATTAATTTTCAAATTAGGATGTCGAAGATCAACATCTGGACGAATTCCATATTTGTCTCTGAATCTATCTACAATTGCATCCTTAGTTTTTAATGAAATGTATTGAGAATGGGTAAAAATACCTCCATTCAATGTAGAACCTACGGCTAATGTGCCTTTAGGGTCTAAATAATCTTCCCAAGAAATATTTTTAATTTTATCGTAAAGATCACTTTCATTATTTATTTTGAATTTTTTTATTGGTTTGAGTATTTTAATTGCTGTTCTGAGACCAATATTACATTTATACATAAAACCCTTATCGCCCTCAAAACTAACGTTTCTAACACCCTTTTTAATATTTTTAGCGCCAAGTATAGTCAATTCATTTTCTAAAAGATCTTCAAACCCATAAAGGGTTTTAGCAACCATTTTAAAATTTTCTTCCATATGTATTAAAATAGGTATCAAAAATACAGTATTTTTACATCTGTTAGTATAATTTAATATGAGTATTAAAAAAACATGGTATAAATCCTGGTTTGATACCGAATATTATCATTTGCTTTATAAAAAACGAGACAATTTAGAAGCAGAAAAGTTTATAAAAAAACTTGTAAAAGCAATAGGGTTAAAAAAAAATCATACCGTTTTAGATTTAGCATGTGGAAAAGGAAGACATTCTGTTTTCTTAAACAAATTAGGGTTTAATGTGACAGGTGTTGACCTATCTGATAATAACATAGATTATGCTAAAAAATTTTCAAATAATAATTTGACATTTTTTAAACACGACATGAGATGTTCTGTAGGAGGAAAATTTGATGCAATATTGAATTTATTCACAAGTTTTGGCTATTTTGATAATGATCTAGAAGATTTTAAAGTTATTAAGGCAATAAAGAATAGTTTAAATAAAGATGGTATTGGTGTGATTGACTTCATGAATTCAAAAACAATTATTGAACGCTTAATAAAAAAAGAAAGCATTAGTTGTGATGGTGTAATTTTTAATATTGATAGATTCTTTGATGGAAAGCACATAATAAAAAAAATTCAAACTATTGATAATGCGAACTGCTATTATTTTGAAGAAAAAGTTCGTGCATATGAATTATCTGATTTTAAATATATGTTAAATCAATTAAATTTATCCATTATAAATACATATGGCTGTTATAATATCTCCGAATTTGATAAAGATTCTTCAAAAAGAATGATTTTAGTATTCAAAAATAAGAGATAATTATTTTTTCCATTTCTTTGAAAGTTCATAAAGATCAAAAGATTCATAGCCATTTTGGAATTCTAAATTACCATTTTGGAATTGTCTCTGTAATATATCCTCTATCAAATAGTCTTCTTCAACCTCGTAAGGCAAAAAAGGGGTTTTTAGAGACATACTAAATAGTTTTGCCGTGTTATTGTACCAAAATGCACGCCATCCGCTTCTTAATTCTTTTATTAAGTTAAATGCATTTTCACCAGTCTGTCGGTGTATCAATTTAATAAGAATCTGTCCCTCGCTGACAGTAAATTTTTTCAATTTTTCGCCAAATTCCATTTCAACAAATTTCTGCACCATTTTAGCATATTTTTTTCTCTTATACTTACTTTTTATAGTTGATAATCGATCATTAAGTTTAGTTAACCTTTCAGCTGCAAGTTTAGCATATGGGTATACCTTTACAGTTTTGCGCTGCAAAATTAAATAGCGAATTCTCTCTTTAGAATCACTAAATCTAATTTTTGGAAGTATTATAACTTCAGATAAGTTAATCGCACTATTTGCAATAGTATCTCCAATAATCAAGTAAGATTTTGGGATTGAATCTAAAATATTAGTTTCGTTTTGTGAGTACAAAAAATTAATAAACAATAAAAATGTGAAAAAAAAATATTTCATATTATTATAAACCTTTTCAAATTTAAAAATTATATATTATGGTGTTCAAAAAATCGACATTATTTATTATTTTTAAAAAAAAATATCGATGCCAAAAAAAAATATCATAAATAAAAAATCATTAAACTTTCTTGAAAATTATTTAAATAATGCTTCGCCAACTGGGTACGAATGGGAGGGACAAAAGATTTGGATGAAATATCTAGAACCATATGTTGATTCATTTATTACTGATACGTATGGAACGGCTGTTGGCATAATAAATCCTGATTCTGATTTTAAGGTTGTTATTGAAGGCCATGCAGATGAAATATCATGGTATGTAAATTATATTTCAGATGATGGATTAATTTATGTTATTCGAAATGGTGGTAGTGATCATCAGATTGCTCCAAGTAAAGTAGTCAATATTCATACTAATAATGGCATAGTTAAAGGAGTTTTTGGATGGCCAGCAATTCACACTCGTACATTAGCTAAAGAACAATCTCCTAAACCTGATAATATTTTTATTGATGTGGGTTGCAAATCTAAAAAAGACGTCATAAAATTAGGTGTTCATGTAGGTTGTGTTATTACCTACCCTGACGAATTTCATGTTTTAAATAAAAATAATTTTGTTTGTAGAGCCCTTGATAATAGAATGGGAGGCTTTATGATTGCAGAAGTTGCACGTTTATTACATGAAAATAAAAAATCCTTACCTTTTGGTTTATATATAACAAATTCAGTCCAAGAAGAAATAGGATTACGTGGAGCACAAATGATTACTCAAACAATAAAACCTAACGTTGCTATTGTAACTGATGTAACTCATGATACCACAACTCCAATGATAAATAAAAAAAAACAAGGGTTTTGTAAAATGGGTGATGGTCCAGTTATAGCTTATGCTCCTGCTGTTCAACAAAAGCTCCGTGATCTTATAGTTTCTACTGCTGAATCAAAAAAAATACCTTTTCAAAGAGCTGCACTTTCTAGAGCTACTGGCACTGATACAGATGCTTTTGCCTATAGTAATGGAGGCGTAGCATCAGCCTTGATATCACTACCATTAAGATATATGCATACTACTGTTGAAATGGTTCATAAAGATGACGTTGAAAATGTTATAAGAATTATTTATGAAACTTTATTGAATATTAAATCGGATGAAAACTTTAGCTATTTTAAATAAGATTGATTGAGTTTGTTGACATTTGGGATGACAAAGGATTACCAACAGGTAAAAAATGCACAAAGCATTTTGCCCATGAAAAAGGACTATTTCATCCTACTGCACATGTTTGGTTTTACAACAGTGACCATAATATACTGATGCAAAAAAGAAGTTCAAAAAAACAAACTTATCCAAATTTTTGGGATGTTTCCGTTGCAGGTCATATATCATCAGGAGAAACAATTCACCAAGGTGCAATAAGAGAAATTAAAGAAGAAATTGGATTGACAATATTACACAATGAACTAGAATTCTTAACGATTCGTAAAAATGTTAATAAATTTTCAAGTGGAATAATCGACTGTGAATTTCAGCATGTTTTTTTAGCCAAATTAACTACTAAAATTGATAATCTAAATATTCAAAAAGAAGAGATTGATGATGTAAGACTGTTTTCATTAGATGAAATTATAGAATGTCAAAATTTTAATAATTCAAATTATAAAATAGTACCAGCTGATATGACTTATTATACCTATATAATAGATGTCATCTCAAAAAAAAAATACCCTAAAAGTACCCAAGATCAACATCTTTTATAAATTTAATTAATCCTTCGAAATAAACTTCTTGATCATCAAATTGTGATAAATGACTTCCATTTGGACATAATAAAAATCGACCTTTTTGAACTTCATTAGCTATAAACTTCATCTGTTCTGGATCCATTGTGTCATGTGTAGCACCTATGCTAAGAGTTGGTACAATAATCTTATTTAATTCGTCTTTAATATCCCAATACTTTAAAGTTGCATCCCCTTTAACCCCAAATTCACTTGGCCCTTGCATAGTCACATAAACGTCATGGTTTATATGCCTAAAACTTCTATTCAGAGGCTCAGGCCAATCAGAAACAGGTAATCTAATTATGTGTTTTGTATAGTAATTATTCATTAATAATTCCATGTATCGTGGATTTGAATAATCTTCAAGCTCTTCATACTTCATGATCTCTTTTAAAACATTTGGGTCTAACTTTGGTGCCAATACATTATCAGAATATTTTTGATAATCTGGAATTGAAGGAACCATATTAGACACTATTAATCCTTTTAAGTTCTGCTGATATTTTAAGGCATATTGCATTCCCAGAATCCCACCCCATGATTGTCCGAACAAATAAAAATTGGAACTATCTAAATTTAAAGCAATCCTGACCTGTTCTACCTCTTCAACAAACCTATCTAAATCCCATAATGATAAATCCTCTGGTTTATCGCTATAATAAGATCCTAATTGATCATAATAATAATATTCGATCTGTGCATTTGGAAAAAATGAATCAAAGCTTTCATAGATTTCATGAGTCATTCCTGGACCACCGTGCAATAATAAAACCTTAATATTTGGATTATTACCTACTCTTTTGGTCCAAACATTAAACTCACCTTTTGGAGTTTGTATTGGAATCATTTTTATTCCACCAAGGAATTTATCTTCAAAACTAGAATAATCTAAATATGAAGAAAGTAAGTTTGAACTAATGTCTTTGTTTGAGTTCTTACATCCTAGAAAAAAAAATATCGACATTAAAGGTACTATTAACTTGATTTTCATGACTATTGATTTTTTGATTTTAAAATTATTTCTTCAACAACTTCAGGATTTAACAGCGTGCTAGTATCTCCTAAGTCACTTATGTCATTATTTGCTATTTTTCTTAAAATTCTACGCATTATTTTCCCTGAACGTGTTTTTGGCAAACCATTAGTAAACTGAATTTTATCTAATTTTGCAATTGGACCAATCAGTTCAGAAATAATTTTATTTATTTTTTCTTTTAAAGATATGTAATCAATCTGATTGTCAAAAGATTTAAGAGTAATAAACCCATAAAGTGCATTCCCTTTTATTGGATGAGAAAAACCTACCACAGCTGATTCAGAAATTTTTTCATGTTCATTAATTGCTTCCTCAATAGGGGCAGTTCCTAGATTATGACCAGACACAATTATTACATCATCTACCCTTCCAGTTATTCTATAGTGACCATTTTTTTCACGTTGTGCACCATCTCCTGAAAAATAAAACCCATCAAATGTTGAAAAATATGTCTCTTTATATCTTTTGTGATTTCCCCAAATAGTTCGAGCAATTGAAGGCCACGGGAATTTAATTGCTAATCTACCTTCAGCTTTTTGTTTATTGATTTCTATACCACTTGAATCCATTAATGCTGGTTGAATTCCAATAAAGGGTAATGTTGCATAGGCAGGTTTCCCGCTAAAAGAATTTGGTATGGGACTAATTAAAATTCCTCCTGTTTCAGTTTGCCACCAAGTATCAACAATTGGGCATTTTGAATTGCCTACTACTTCATTATACCAATTCCATGCTTCTTCGTTAATAGGTTCTCCAACTGTACCAATCACTTTTAGAGACGATAAATCATGGGGTTTAACAAATTCATTTCCTTGTTTAGCTAATGCTCTAATTGCTGTTGGAGCGGTATAAAACTGATTGATTTTATGTTTTTCTATTATTTTCCAAAATCTACTATAGTTAGGGAAACTAGGAACGCCCTCAAACATAACCGTTGTTGCGCCATTAAGTAGTGGACCATATACAATATAACTATGTCCTGTAATCCAGCCTATATCTGCTGTACACCAATAAATATCTTTAGATTCATATTGAAAAATATTTTTAAAAGTATAAGAGGTATAGACCATGTATCCTGCAGTTGTATGAACCATTCCTTTTGGTTTTCCTGTTGAACCTGATGTATAAAGTATGAATAAAGGATCCTCAGCTTTCATCGCAACAGAGTCAATTCTATCAGAGGCTTTATCTAAGAGGGGCATCAACCACTTATCTCTATTCGCTACCATAGTAATTTCTAGATTAGCACACTTAGCGACAAGTACAGTCTCAACTCTTGGACAAGACTCCAAAGCTTTATCAACAATATCCTTTAGTACAATTTTCTTATCTCCCCTATTACTTCCATCACTTGTAATTACCATTTTACAATTGCAATCATTAATTCTGCTTGACAGAGCCGAAGATGAAAAACCAGCAAACACAACTGAATGTATTGCTCCAATTCGAGCACATGCTAATAATGATATTGCTAACTCTGGAATCATTGGTAAGTAAATACACACCCGATCACCTTTTCTTATACCATTTGATTTTAAAACATTTGCAAACCTATTTACACGCTTGTACAACTGATTATATGTTATATGTTCTGCAGGTAAATTAGGATCATTTGGCTCAAATAATATAGCAGTCTTTTCTCCTTTATCAGTTAAATGCCTATCTATGCAATTTTCAGTAATGTTTAGTTCTGATCCACTAAACCACTCAATTTTAGGAATTGAAAAGTCATAAGATAAAACAGAGTCCCATTTACGTTTCCATTTAAAGTTATTGTAAGCAATTTTTTCCCAAAATTTTTCAGGATTATCGACTGATTCAGAATATGCTAAGTTATAATCCTGGATATTTTTTATCTCAAAATGATTCATTAAAATTAATTTTACACTAAAATAAAAATAAAATTAGAAATATTTGATTATAGTATCTATGATCTAAAGTACTAAATTTGAAAAAAAATACTATTGATTACAAAAAGATTATACTTTATTGATGCCGTTAGAGCTTTTGCAATATTAATGATGCTTCAAGGTCATTTTATTGATACACTTTTGGATATAAAATTTCGTGATAAAACAAATCTAGTATTTATTTTATGGGAATATTTTAGGGGCATAACTGCACCAACTTTTTTTACAATTTCTGGTTTAATTTTTACTTATTTGATAATGCTAGCTCGCAAAAAGGGAAAAGTTGAAAGTCGATTGAAAAAGGGTGTTGTTCGTGGTTTAATGTTAATAGCTATTGGTTATATGCTTAGAATACCAATATTTAGATGGTTTAAAGGCGAATTTGATTATTATTTCATGGTAATTGATGTATTACAGTGCATCGGACTTTCATTATTAATCATTATTCTTTTTTATAATCTTGTTTTAAAAAATCATACTGTTTTTTCTTTATTAATGATTTTTACTGGAACAATAATTTTTTTAACTGAACCACTCTACAGAACATATACAGCAACAAATATTCCACTTTTTATCGCTAATTATGTTTCAAAAGCAAATGGTTCGATTTTCACAATTATTCCATGGTTCGGATATATGGCTTATGGTGCATTCATTGCGACACTTTTTTTTAGATATATAAAATTTCCAAAATTTAAAAATTTAGCTATATCAACATTTTTATTAATTGGTATGTTTCTAATTAATTTTTCTACATATTTTTTTGATTTTATTTATAGCATCACAAAAATTGAGTTAATTAATAATGTGTCTAATTATAATTATTTATTTATTAGACTTGGAAACGTATTAGTTTTATTTGCTATTTTTTATGCATTTGAACGTTTTTTAAAAATTCCAATAATTCTAAAAATTGGTCAAAAAACCCTCTCAATTTATGTGATTCATTTTATTATACTATATGGCAGTTTTACAGGAATTGGTCTAAATAGTTTAATAAGTAATAAATTAGACCCATGTAAAGCAGTATTTGGTGCGATTTTATTTCTAGTAATCGTGAGTTTAATATCTGTTTATAGAACTAAAGCAAATACTTATATTTATGCAAGACTTAGGATGCTAGCAGTAAAAATTAGACTTATTGAATTGAAGAGAGATAATTAATTACATTCCGCTCAATTCGAGAATCAATATTTGTTAAATCTTCTTTTTTAAAATAATCACCGGTAATATTTTCATAGAGCTCTATATATCTTTCACTTACTGTTTTAATATAATCATCACTCATAATAGGAACTTTTTGACCTTCAAGGCCTTGAAATTTATTTTTTATTAACCACTGACGCACAAACTCCTTAGATAATTGTTTTTGTGGTTGAAGCTTAGCCTGACGGGTTTTATATCCTTTTGCATAAAAATATCGAGAAGAATCAGGAGTATGAATTTCATCAATTAAAACAATTCTACCATCAATAGTCTTTCCAAATTCATACTTAGTATCAACTAAAATTAATCCCTGGGAATTAGCAATTTCACTTCCACGCTCAAATAATTTTCTAGTATAATCCTCTAATATTATATAGTCTTTCTCTGAAACAATGCCATGTTTTAAAATATCGTCACGCGAAATATCTTGGTCGTGTTTCCCCATTTCGGCTTTTGTTGTTGGAGTTATGATTGGTGATTTAAATGGATCATTTTCATTTAATCCTTCCGGCAATCTAACACCACAAAGAATTCTTTTACCAGCTTTGTAAACTCTTGCTGCATGTCCTGATAAGTAACCGCGAATAACCATTTCAACTTTAAAGGGAGTACATAAATGCCCAACAGAAACATTTGGGTCAGGAGTTGATATTAACCAGTTAGGTACCAAATCTTCAGTAGCTTTCATCATTTTAGTAGCAATTTGATTTAAAATTTGGCCTTTAAAAGGTATTCCCTTGGGCATAACAACGTCAAATGCTGAAAGCCTGTCGGTTGCAATCATAACTAGTTTATCATTGCTAATAGTATATGACTCACGAACTTTACCTTTGTATACATTAGTTTGGTTAGGGAAATTAAAATTAGTTTTTATTATTGTTCGATTCATGATATTTATTATCGATTTTCAATATTTTTATAGGCCTCAATAACCTTTTTTACAAGTTTGTGACGAATAACATCTTTATCATCAAGAAATACAACTCCTACTCCATTAATGTCCTTGAGTATCAATAGCGCTTCTTTTAGTCCTGAAATTACTCTCCTGGGTAAATCAATTTGGCCTGGATCGCCAGTAAGTAAAAATTTTGCGTTCTTACCCATCCTAGTCAAAAACATTTTCATTTGTGCATGTGTAGTGTTTTGACCTTCATCCAAAATAACAAAAGCATTATCAAGTGTTCGCCCTCTCATAAATGCTAAAGGAGCTATTTGAATAATACCCTTTTCAATATAATTGTCAAGTTTTTCTGATGGAATCATATCTCTTAATGCATCATAAAGTGGCTGCATATAAGGATCTAATTTTTCTTTTAAATCTCCTGGAAGAAATCCTAAGTTTTCTCCTGCTTCAACAGCTGGTCTAGTTAAAATAATTCTTTTGACTTCTTTATTTTTCAAAGCTTTAACAGCTAGAGCTACACCTGTATATGTTTTACCAGTTCCAGCAGGTCCAATAGCAAATACCATGTCATTTTTCATGACTAAATCAACTAATTTTCTTTGATTACTTGTTTTAGCTTTAATTAATCGTCCGTTTACGCCATGAAGAAGTACCAAACCACTTTCATCTGATGTTTGATAATCTTTTTCAGAATTGCTTGTTAAAACTCTCTCTATAATATTTTCATCAATTGAATTATAATTACCAAAATACTGGAACAACATCTCCATTCGTTTATCAAATTCATCAAGAATCTGTTCATCCCCTAAGGCCGTAATCTTATTTCCTCTTGCTATAATTTTAAGTTTTGGAAAATATCCATTTATGAGTTTAATGTTCTTGTTTTGAGGACCAAAAAAATCATTAGGCGCTATTTGTTCAAGTTCTAATATTAATTCATTCAATAGATAATATATTTAATTCATATTAATTGTTTATAATCATAAAAATACTAACAATTTTATTATAAATATTTAAGCTGTTGATAAATATTTAAAACAAAAATTATGTAGGTTTGTAATGAACACATTATTTAATAATCTTACTACAGGATCATATAAAAAACTAATTTAATAAATGTCAATTATTACGCTTACGACAGACTTTGGCATGAAAGCACATTTTGCTGGTTCAGTAAAAGGTGCGTTAGTTTCACTAATACCTGATGTTAGAATTTTTGATATTTCACATAATATTGCACCTTTTAGTATTATAGAAGCAGCATATGTAATTCAAAATGCATATAGTAGTTTCCCAAAAGGAAGTATCCATATTATTGGAGTAGACTCTGAACTTAGTCCTGAAAACAAACATATTGTAATTAAATTAAAAGACCATTATTTTATATGTGCCAATAATGGAATATTAAGTATGATTTGCTCTGAAAATAAACCTGATCAAATAGTTGAAATCAATATTCACAATACTGCTCAAGGAAGTTTTCCTGTTTTAGATGTTTTTGTTAAAGTTGCCGCACATATTTCAAGAGGTGGAAATCTTAACTTAATTGGAACAAATATTAATGTTATAAAACCAATTAAAAATATAACACCATTTATTAGTGACGATAAACATCAATTAATTGGTAATGTAATTTATATTGACAGATATGATAACGTAATAACTAATATTAAGAAAACTTTTTTTGAATCGATTCAAAAAAATCGATTATATGAAATTTTAGTTAGAAATCATAGATTCAATAAAATCTATAGTAGATATTCGGATATAGTAAATTTTGATATTCCAATAAATAAAAGAAATGATGAGGGTCGAGGGATGGTAGTTTTTAATTCATCAGGATTTATGGAAATAGCCATGTACAAAAGTAACAAAGCAACTATAGGTGGTGCATCAAAATTAATGGGACTAAAAATGATGGATAGTGTTACTGTTCAATTTTATGATAATTAAATTACATAACCATATATAATGTTAATAAGTTATTTTTAATTATTAATAACGATGAGATATATTTGTAGATAAGCATCTTAATATTTTAATTTAAAACCCAATGAAATTCATAGTATCAAGTACATATTTACAAAAACAATTACAAGTTTTAGGAGGAGTTATAAATAATTCTAATACTCTCCCCATTCTTGATAATTTTTTGTTTGATCTTAAGAAAACTACTCTTATTGTCTCAGCTAGTGACCTGGAAAGTACTATGTCAACATCAATAGAAGTTGAAAGTGATAACGAGGGTCAAATTGCAGTTCCTGCAAAACTATTAATTGACACACTAAAAACATTTCCAGAACAACCTCTAACATTTGTTGTTGAATCAAATAATACTATTGAAATTAGTTCAAACTACGGTAAATATGCATTAGCATACGCCTCAGCAGACGAATTCCCAAAACCAATAGAACTTCGTGAACCAAGTAAAACTATTGTGTCGTCTA
>Ga0160423_10001040_pt1 | contig 23049 bp, 18 predicted proteins | sample CRUFie14St8metaG_FD_108191 | JGI IMG/M metagenome (GOLD analysis project Ga0160423, IMG submission 108191) | Marine microbial communities from the Costa Rica Dome - CRUD Field 142mm St8 metaG | ecosystem: Environmental > Aquatic > Marine > Oceanic > Photic zone | place: Costa Rica: the Eastern...
CATTCTCTAAACAACCTTCTCCGTTTTCGCACCAATTCTGTTCCAAAAGGCGCTTTCCTGCACCGGGCCCATGTCCTCAACTGGAGGTGGAAGAGTTGGCGGGAATACTTTCGGGTGACCCGGTCTGCGGATGATGGACACGCTCCGGTGGCCCCTAGCGTGAAGCCTATCTTTATCAGCAAACTGAATACCGTGTTCCAGATTGTGCTCGTTGTCGGTGCAATCTCCAACGGCGCGCTGGGCATTCCTAACACGGAGTGGGTCGAGGGGCTGGGTTACGTAACGGCGGCAACTACGCTAGCCTCGGGCGCAATTTACGTCAGAATGTATTCAAAGGGACAGATGCTAACGTGAGTCAAGAGTCGTCGGGCAGCGCAGGGACGCGGGGGAGAAGAGGCAGTCGCACTCTGTTTAAATTTGTGTAAATTGGAGACAGGCTACGTTTGCACCGACGAGATCTTAGCGCTGCCCGCCCTCCGCCGTTTGGGGACCCCAATCGGAGCACTCCCCTTCTTCTCGTTCTTCGCGAAGACCTCCGGCCGCTTCACGTGCATAGACATGTTCTTGAAGGAGAGGGAGGCCAGCATTTTCCCGCTCAGGATGGAGCCCACCTGCGCTGCCAGGGCGGATCTCGCCTTCGAACTCCCCCTAGAAGCCGGCAAGGAGACCTCATACCCAGTGCAGGGCTGGATCGTGGCGGACAGGTCCAAGTCGTACTTCAGAAGGTCAGGCTTGTGCTTTGTGCGTCCACTGAAGCTCGGGAGCTGGAAGCTGATCTTCGGGCCCTTCAAAGCGCTAGTTCGCGCCTTCCTCCTCAGCTCGACAATGGGGCCGCCCCCGGACTCCACCGCCACGACCTCGCCACCCCCCTGAACCGCCCTCCTTTGGCGTATGGTCGAGAGGCGCGAAGGCAGGCCGAAGACCCGCCTCCCGTGCGACACAGCGCTCCTTCTGTCCACGAAGACGTGGGACGCCCAGGCGCACGAAGTCGGGGCGTTCCACACGAGCCCGGAAAGCACGACGAGCTCGTCCATCCTTCCCGCTGGACTGTCCGCGTAGTTCGCGTAGTAAAACCCCCCGAGGGTGTACCCCGCCAGCTCCACGAGCGGCAGATCGGGGGGAACGAACTGGCGGGCCACGGACGACCGAACGAGGTGGAACTGGTAGTGCGCTGACCCGCGGAAGGACCACCCTTCCGGACCCTCGTCGCGTGAACGACCCCGACCTGCGCGTCTGTCCGCCATGGTCGCCGGCTCGGCTCGGCGATCTCGTGATCTCTCTCTATCCACTTGAGGCAGGCACGTCCCTGCGACAGATTTTTCAGATTTTTCGCGGAAATTTCCGCGAAAAAAAAATCGAATGCCTCCGGCCAGGTTTTCTCTCACTCGCGTGCCTTTTGAGAGAGACGGGATAAGACAAGGCGCGAGGAGGACACAGTGGGTGGCATGGTGGCACAGCAACTCGCAGCACGCACCCGCAGCAACGGCATGACGGCTCGCGGACCATTAAGCAATGGGATGCCTCGCCGAGGGATTCGGGCCAGAGCCGTCCGCCGAACTGGCGGGGCCGAGTCGAAGCCCGTGACCCGAAAGGGCACCGTGGGTGGCCGGAGCGCCGGTGTCGTCGTCCTGGCACGCGCCTCGGCGGCCGATCCGCGGGGCAAGGACGCCGGAAAAGCTGAGGAGGGCGGGTCGAAACCCGGCGCTTGGATTCCTCGAAAAGCCGCGACTGGTCTCTCGGTCCTTGGCCTCTCCGTGGCGGTCACTTTGGGTTGTGGCGGCGGGGGCGGAGGCCGGGGAGGCAACTTCGGCGGAGGCGGGGGGGGAGGCGGAGGGGGAGGGGGAGGAGGTCCGCGGGGATTTTCGGCGGTCGCACTCGCAGAGGAAGAGGGCAGCGCCGAGAGAGCTAGCGAGAATGTGGAGAAGGTTGAGAACGATACTGCCGAAGAGAAGCAGCAGAAGGAATACAAGCTTGAGGAGAGCTTCAAGGTCAAGCAGGTCGTAGTGCTGAACGAGCCGGATGTGGAGGGCCTCCCCTCCGTGGAGTCCATGGTCTCAGGCTTCAAGGCGAAGAAGCAGAAGCTCGTGGACAGGAAGTGCCTCAAGGACGACATTGACAGGATCATGCAGACGGGCCTATTTGAGAACGTAAATGTTAGGGTCGTCCCAGTGGGGCCGAACGAGGCCAAGGTGACGTACGATCTCCAGGAGCGGCAGCTTAGCCCCGTGTATTCGGTTACCGTCGCCGGGACGTCAATCTTGCCGGACGAGATAGTGGAGACGATCAGAAAGAAGTTCCGGGAGGTTCCAGCGCTCACGCCCGCGCTGCTGGGCTGGGCCAGGAACAGGGTCGACGGCTGGTACCGGGACAGGGGCCTGGCCTTTGGGTGCGTCTCTCACTTTGAGGGCGTTGAAAGCGGGGCAATCACCGTGCAGTGCTTCGAGGGGGTCATTGACCAGGTCAAGGTGTTGTATGAGACCAGGCAGGGGAAGGTCCTGCAGAAGGGGCACTACCCCGAAAAGTGGATCTGGAACTCGTTGCCTTTCAAGCGCGGCCATCACTACAACCTCGAGGACGGCAAGAGGGCGCTGAGGAATGTGTACGCCACTGACCTGTACGAGAATGTGCAGGTCATTCCGAGGCTCAGGCCCCCGGAGGAGGACCCAACACAGAGGCAGGTTGTTGTGGAGGTTAGGGTGATGGAGAAGCCAATCAAGACCACAGATCTCCAGCTTGAGTGGGGCCTCGCCCCCGGGGAGTCCGGAAGGCCCACTATCAGCTCCATCGTTCCCGCTGGTGAGATCTTTGTTGAGCACAAGAATGTTGACGGCGAGGGAGCCAGTGCCTCTGGGTCCCTGACCTCTAGCGACCTCCTGGTTCCCACCAACGACATCGGGTTCAAGGTGGAGTACAAGAAACCCTACATCTTTGGCACGAGTGACGAGAACAAGACCTCCCTTGTTGCCTCGGCGTTCAACACCAGGAAGCAGTCGGTGGTGTTCAGCTCGGCCGCGGGTGATGATGAGGTGCCGGTGGTGTGGATCACAAGGACAGGTGCCAGGGTTGGCCTCCACGAGACGTACTCCAGGAACAGCAAGGGGAACTATGGTTTCGTGCTGCAGCAGGTGAAGAGCCACGATGAGTCAGGCGCTCTGTGCACGGCAGGATCCAGGAAGCTTCCAAATGGCACCTTCGCAACAGATGGTCCTCCAACCACACTTGGCGACACAGGAAGTGACACTGTGGGCTTCTTGCAGTTCAGCCTGATCAGGGACACGACTCACTTCCAGGGGGGGTCCCCTGTTGGCGCTAGGGATGTCCTTCAGGTTGACCAAGGTCTTGGGCTGGGCACCTGCCTGCCCTTCTTCAACAGGCACGTGCTGTCGGCCACGCGCTTCATTTCTGTTCCCTTTGGGCCTTTCAAGACGGAGAACAAGCAGAAGGGGCAGCCCCAGCTCGTCGTGTCGGCGAAGTATGCAAACTGCATCGGAGACCTGCCTACCTACGAAGCATTCCCACTGGGAGGGCCTCACTCTGTGAGGGCTTACGGCGTAGGAGAACTAGGCATCTGTCGATCTCTGCTCGAGTACGCAGCCGAGGTTAGGATTCCCGTCAAGAACAGGTTCTTGTACGCCTTTTACGAGCACGGCACGGACCTGGGAAGCTCCAAGAACGTGAAGGGCAACCCAACAGAGTGCTACAGAAAGGCGGGGAGCGGAACAACCTATGGAGCCGGCTTAAAAGCCGGAATCCTCCGATTCGAGCAGTGTTTCGATACAAGGATGAACAAGTTCTTCAGCCTCATTAGGTTCGGAGAAAGGTTTTAAAATGAGTCTGTCTGTCTGTCTCTCATTGTCTCTTTGTAACTTTTCTTCTCTCCGTTGCTCCCTCCTCCCGCCAACACGTCCAGTTGTACGATTTTCACCAAGTCATTTCCGTCCCTCACTTCAGTGCACTTCGCTTGGATACTTCGCTATTGGTAGCCAACTTCACCGTGTCCCGCTGTCCCGAAGGTCGGGCACCGTGGTCGTCTTTGCTCGCCTACAGGATGGACACGTGAGGTTTGGTCCAGCGAAAGCTTAGCGGAACGTCACGGACTGACTCCGCAAACTGGCCAAGGAAACTGCGATGGACTCCTACGTGCAGAATGGCGGGGACCATCAGTCTTTCGAGGTAGCGAGCCTCTTGAAGGAGCCGTCCAGCTCCCTCAGGAGCATATCGCCGACGAAGCTACAAACGGCTAGTCTCGTGACCCTAACCGTAATCCTGATCGGTTTCGCGCTCCACTGGCTGAGACCCGTGCTCGTGCCCCTCATTATTGCCGTGGCGGTCTCGTACGTTTTCATCCCGATCCTGGACCTCCTAACGGTGCACTTGAAGTTTCCAAAGTCCGTCGCCGTCCTATTCACGCTCGCTTTCGGTTCCTCGGTCTTCGGCTTCTTGCTTTGGCTGGTGGTGTCAAGTGTGAGGCAAATCACGTCGAAGCACAACATGAAGCTTTATGAGGAGGCGATTGAAAACTTGTTTGTCAAGGTGAGGCAAGCGGCAACACGCTCTCCCCCCTCGCATTGTGCTGTCAGCGTTTTCACTTTTCGCTGACCCTGTGCGGCGCTTGCTCTACTCTCTCGACTTTTCTTTAGACCAACTCATTCTTCGAGAAGCTGATACACAGGGGAGGGCTCGTGGAGAACGCTGTTGACGCGGTGCAGGACCTCCCGGCGGGAGAAATGGTGTTGGGTTTCGGGAACCAGATACTTACGATGCTTCTCGAGCTGTCTGAACTTGGGTTTCTTGTGCTTATCTTCACCATATACATTTTGCAAGCGTACAAGGCAAAAACCTCCACCCAGCACAGGGTCGGCCAAGTCGCCATCATTGAGTCGAGGATCAAGAAGTACCTTTTCATCAAAACGTGCCTGTCTATCCTGATGGGTCTGTCTGCGGGACTCATCTTGCTGGTTCTGGGCGTCAAGTATGTGGGCTTGGTGATTCTGCTGAACTTCATGTTCAATTACATTCCCAACGTTGGCCCAGCCATCGCGACGCTGGTGCCAATACCCTTCATGATTCTGGCGGAGTTCAACTGGTTTCCGGTCATCATGGCTGTGGTTCTGCCCACGATTGCCCACCTGGTGATTGGTTCCATAATTGAGCCAACCCTTATGGGGAACCAGCTTGAGTTGCACCCCATAACGGTGATGCTGGGGCTTATATTTTGGGGAATGCTGTGGGGGCTTCCAGGAATGTTCATGTCAGCTCCACTGACCGCCCTCTGCAGAATATGCTTTGAAAGCATAGACTTCACGGCACCAATTGCCAGAATTCTCGCGGGTGATTTGTAAGTGATTAACGTTCCCCGTGCAAGTGGTGGAAGGCCTGTACTGACCCAGCGTGCTTCTCTTTCTTCGTTGCCCAAAACCGCAGGGGTTCATTCACCGAGAAGATGGAAACAGAGTAACACTAAGAAAAGGGGGCGGGGGCACGCACAAACATCTTGTCGAACAACCCCTCCGAGTGGTGGGGCCTCATTTTTTTTTTGTGAAGTAGATGTTACGACGTTACGTACGTATTGGTTCCGAAAATCCCATTCGGCGTCCTGCGGCCAGGCCGCAACAGGGTGAGTCCAGCGCAGGGTGAGTCCGACTCTGACCCCCTCGTTGGCGCCGTCGCTGACGCTGCCGTTTTTAGAACTTTGTCCGTCCGTCCAGCCGCGCGTCCACAAGCATGGCGCCCCCGCCCCTCTCCGCGAGGTTGCCTGGCTTGGCTGGCCGGCGCTTGATGGTCCGGGTGGCGAGGCAGAGGCAAAGCGTCGCGCGGGCCGGAAGGGGTTTTGGGGGCAAGAAGGAAAAGGCGCAACCGTCTACCGATGCGGAGGGGAGTAGTGACGTCGCGTTTGGAGGCGCAGAGCCTTTGGAAGAACGGCTCCCTCCTCAGGAGCCGTCGGTGCCCGACGAAGTTGTCGACAGGGCGCTGACGAGGATGCTCACCTTCAGCGGAATTCCCTTCGGCGCGGGTCTCCTTTTCTTTCCTGCTTTCTGGTACCTGAAGGTTGTGAAGCACGTCGACGTGCCCATGTGGGTCGTGTACGCAGTAAGCTCGCTCTTCGTTGGCGTCTCGCTGGCCGGTATCTCGTATGGGCTGCTCTCCACCTCGGGAACGCCCAGCCAGAAGAGCTTCTTAGGGGTCGACGACTTCAAGAAAAACGTGGGGAACCTAACCAAACGCAAGTGAGCGAGGATGTGCGTGACGTCGGGACAGCCTTCCTTACTAAACTAAACTAGCCGAGGACGAACGTGGCCACCACGTCGTTGTTTATTACGATCTTGTCCCCGTTCCTAAGTACTCTTGGGCTGTGCTTCACCAGCGGTCTCTTGTTGATGTAAGTGCCGTTGGTAGAAACATCAGTCACGGTAAAGAAGAAGGGAAGGTCCATACCCTTCATCGTCTGATCAAGCTTGTACTTCCCGTTCTCGCTCATCCTTTCGTACTCCACCTGTTTTGTCGCCTCCGACACAAACTCGATCTCAGCGTGTTGCCTGCTCACCAGAAAGTTGTCCATAACCAGCGCGCAGGCCGGAGACCTGCCCAGGATCATCCTGTGTGTGTTTGTGTGTGTGTGTGTGTGGAGAGAGGTCAGCGCAAGCAACATGAAGCCGATAATGACCACACTCACCTTTCTTGATCTCCAAGGTAAATTCTCTTGCCCTGCGGGGTGAGCAAATGTGCTTTGGCTATCTGGGCTGCGATATCGATTGAGCCGCTCAGGTCGTACTGCTGCACCAGGACCAGTGTGTTAAAGATTTTCTCGAGAGCAGGTCTCTGGTAAGCGTCAGCGCTCCAGCACTGGGCAATCAGCTCCTGAATTTCTCTGCAAAGGTAGCTCGCAAGCGGCAGCCTCCTCTCCTCGTCGACGATGATTCTCCTCACTTCGTCCCTCGTGGCGATGGTGCTCTCCTCTTCGAACCATGGGTGGGCCTTGTGAAAAATTTCCCACAGCACGACGCCAAAGGACCAAGCGTCAAGAGTCTTGGTGATCTCTCTGAGGTCCAGACAGGGTCTTGGCAGGGTCTCCGTCACCTCCTCGTCACCGGCCACAACCTTCGCGTCCGGAGTATCCTGCGCCACAGCTGCCTCCGTCTCCAGCTCGCACCTCAGCTTGAGACTGTCGAGCACCTTTGGGTCCAGCATCTCTGGGGCCATCCAGTACGGAGTCCCCACCGCCTCGAAGGCCTCCTTGACCTCGTCTTCTGCGCCGATGAAGGTGTCCACGAGGTCCGTCGCAAGTCTAGAGAGGACGTTCTTGTTCGCCCCGGCTCCAACGGGCTTCCAGTAGTACTCGCTCGGAATGGAGCTCAGGAGCAGAGCGCTGCCAAAGTCGCAGATCTTTGCCCTCCTCTCTCCCGTCTCGGAGTCCTGGCCGATGAGGACGTTGAGGGACTTCAAGTCGCGGTGGACCACGCCGACTTTGTGCAGGTACGTCACGGCTTTCGCGAGGTCCAGGGCGATTTCTGGGGCGTTCAGGATCGGAAAACCAGAGCTCGCCGAGCGCTGGTCCGCGAGAATGCCGTACAGCGACCCCCCGTCGCAATACTCTTGCACCATGTAATGCAAGCTCGGCTCGTAGTGGTAAACCTTCACGATGTTCGGGTGGTTCAGCTGGAGGGCGATCGTTGCCTCCTTCTTGAAGAGGGCCTGGGCCTTTCTCCTCCTCCGAAAGTCCTCCCGAAGAACTTTGACTGCCCTTGGACCGCCCTCGGCGTCCGTGGCGACGTAGATGTCGGCAACCGACCCCACCCCGACCTTCTCCCCGAGATCCAGCCCGAGTCCCTTGAGGCTTGAGCGCAGCTGATCCTCGAAGGACTCTTGCTCCCCCTCCGCAGAATCGCCACTTTCGCTGCCCTCGGACCCTGTAACAGGGGCAACCCCCGCCTCCTCCTGGCCGTCGTCCTCGTAGAGGTGGGGCAAGAGCCCGGAAAACACGGACTTTCGCTTTCCGCTTCCGTCCCCGTGGACCTCCTGTCGCGATCCTTGTCCGCTCGCCCTCAGCCTCGCGCAGGACCCCCTGCACCCCTCTCTGTGTGTGTAGAGAGAGAGATCAAGCGATTCAAGTCTGACGTGTCTGCGACGACGAGGAGACCCGCGGTTCCGGCCAGGCGCGGGGGGCGCCACCGCACTCGTGCTCGCGCCCGGGGCGCTCGAGGCGCGCATGGTCGGATGGGGTCTCAACAACCTTGGCCTTCCCCTTCCCGCCGGAGCCAGCTGGTGTAATCTTCCAATGCTGAGTGGGTTGAATTCCGAAACGCATCCAATCTGTTCAATCGACTCAATCAGAAGAGGAAGAAGGTGGATGTTTTACAAGAACCTGGGAAGCCCGTAACCGCTCCAAGCCTTTCCCTGCTCGGGGTGCCACCCCACTGCTCCGGAGCGAAGCTCGGAGGCAATGTACATTTGCGGCGGCACAGACGCCTTCGGCTGCCTCCAAGCAATGTCCAGAGGAATATGCTCGCTCACCAAAGCGTGGCGCTTCCTCTGAATGCTCCAAAACTTGAACAAAAGAAAAGGTGCGGTCAGGAAGATTGTAACGGCCTGGAACCAGGCTTGCTTGGTGAGCAGCTGGCACGACGTGAAAATGGCGAATGACCCCAAAATGATGATGAGCCTGTCAAAGAGCACCGGCCAGAGCTCGCCGCCAGACTCATAGTTCCTTGAGTAGACATAGATCAAGTGGTGTCTCGCGACGACCACCATACCTAAAAAGTACACGGCCACAACCCCAACTGTGATTGGCGAGGTCGCGCTGTATACCACTCCAATAAGACACATCAGGAGACTGGTGCCACTCTCCCTCCCATACATCCAGCTCTTTGGGCTCCACGAGTCGAACCTTTGCCTCCTGGTGACCCTTCCCCTCACAAAGGAAAGCAAATACCCAAGGATCCCCGGGTGGGGGAAGAGCAACTTGAAGGGCACCAAACAGAAGGCCCTGAGCAACACGTAATTAGTGAGAAAGGTCGCGCTGCTGGTAATTCCCTGGCCAATAGCCTCCAAGACATCTCTCAAATCGTCAAGTCCTACCGCCTGACCAAAGAGAGTGAAAAGACCGGCACCCAGGACGCTTCCGAGGAAGATGTTGAAGAAATCCCAGTAAAAGTACAAAGAGGTGATCCTCTTGTCCACCCCACTGAGGGAGAAGGCAACGCACTCAACGAGGGCCGCAATGTAGAACACCCTGGTGACGATCACGTTCTGCCACACCGTGACTAGCAAGGATGGGAGCCATCCGGTGATGAGTCTCTTGAGCAGTATCCCAATGGGCGACGTGGTTGAGCAGTACCAATCCCAGTAGACTGGCGCAGTGTCCGTGCAGAACAAAGAATCCAGGACCGCCATCGCAGACGAGAAGAAACCGGCTGGGAACACCATGACAATTATGAGAATAGGCAGAATGAGCAGCCTTCTCACAAACTTGTCCTTGTTGCTTTTGAAAAGAGTCAACCAGTTGATGTTGTCAGGCCCCGGTGCTCTGTGGGTCACAAATTTTGTGCCGTCCAGGGGAAGAAGAACGGATTGGGCAGCCACAGCAGCATCGACTTGGTTGTTGAAGAGAACGAAGCTGCACTTCCGTTCTGAGCGAAGCTTGGCTCTCCTCCTCTCCCTTTTAATTTTGAGGTTCAGCTTTTCAACAACCTTCTGGAGGTGCTCAATGGAATCCACCCTGGTCCCGCACAGTCCCAGGAAACCTGTCCTCATTGTGGGTCTCACCCCAGTCTTCTGGTACAAGCCCTCTTGAATTTCGAGCCGTTGAGCCGCCTTGTCCCACTGCAGCAAGAGCTTAGTCACGCTTGAAAAGTCGTACACGGGCACAACATGCATAAAGGATTCTGGGAAAATTTGCTTGAAGACTTGCGTGCAGATATCCCCGCTTGGATCAATGTCTTGAAGAGCATCAAAGTCATCCTCCGTCCCAAAGCTCAGACGATTCGTTTCCCTCGAATGGTTCCTCGAGTGGTTTCTCCGCAATGTCTCGACTTGGACTGTGTCCTGGGGAATATCAGTCACAAGGACAGCGTATTGTGCGGCATTGACTGACACGAGGAGGTCATCTTGAGTGCAATTGACGCCCTTGATGTGGCGCACAGACGGCCTGACCATGCACTCCCGTTCATGACCCTTCTTTGAGCCACTGGCACTCGTCTCTGTGTAGACATCCCACCACTTGAGCGCCGCAAAAGACGTTCCTCTTTCCAAGCTCTCAGTGCTGTCCAGGTGGTCCCCACGGTGGGGCGACGGAGTGCATACATCCGTCTGATCCTTAAGCGACATGCTCGTGAGAATGACGTTTGAGACAGCATCGTTCTCCCCATTGTACTTTGACATCACATTACTGTCATCAGCTCGCCTGATGCTGTTGAAGACTTTGATGTCTTCTGGCTCCTCACCCTTATGATCCAAAAGCTTATCTGGGCTGAACCAAGCCTTTGCAAAATCCTTCCACCCCGCCACGCTGGAGGCAATGTTCCGCAGGCTGTCGCTCCTCTGAGGACTGTCCTTGGTTGGTGGAGATTCCGAAGTCCCCTCAACAGACTCAAAGTCAACTGGTGGTCTTGGCGAGACGAAGTCCTCATTGACGTAAGCGAGCGTTGGTGTGTTGCAAAATTCGTCTTTCCTATCCCCCATGCCGTCCTTCTCTTCTTTGCCCCCCACTTTAACATCAATGTATCTCTCAAACCAACGATTTGGTTTCTGGGGAATCCCAATGTAGTGATGGCGCAGGGAGGAGTAGGCGACGTAGTGCTTCTGCAGGAGCCACATCGCCCATGCAAGGACCAAATAGACGAAAACGAAGTGCACCCACAAGAGAGGTTCGTTTGGGCACATGTTCGACACAGTGGTCCTGAAGAGTCTGTCTGCATTCTGCTTGGGATTCGGGTACTCGCACCTATTGTACCCATCGCCCTCTGCTGTGTAGTGAACGGGCAGAAGGACCCCCAACGATACGACACTAATTGGAACAAAAAACTGCACGGAGAGCATCAAGAAGCGGGTGTACATCAAAGCGTCAAGTCCAGAGCACTCGAGGAGCGACTGGTCTGACATGAGCAGGACAGGGGGAATCCAGCTGAAAATCTGGGAAAGTCCTCCCTCAGGGAGTCTGGGTGGCTTCACCGTGGTGGCAGGAGACGCAAGCCTCGCTCGGTATATCTTGATACGGCTGCGCAGAATCCCGAAACCAAGGAATGAGAGCAGTCCGAGGATTGCGTTCACGATGGCCGAGGTGCCGACATCGGACGCCGTGATATTATTGCCGCCGCACCCCGCGAGGCCCTCCAGAAGGCTGCAGTTTTGGATATTGAAGGTGTCCACGGCGTCGTTTGTGAAGTCCCCAATCAGCTGAGCCGGGTAGCCACACGAGCAAGCGCGAAAAGGCATTGTCAGCACCATGCGATCGATACTAGACGTCGTCTCAAAAGCTCCTTACCGTGCCAAAATAATCGTCGTCGTTTTGCTGTGGAGCAGGCTCCGGCGTGACGGGGCCCGTTGTGTTCGGGCTGCCCTCCGCCCCTTCGAGTCCCTGGGTCGCGTTTTCAGGCTCCTCCACAGTAGTGTTGACCGGTCCCACTCCTGTAGCGTTGCCAGAGATCACGTCTGGCGTCGTCTCCTGTCCCGTGGCCAGGTGTGGGGTCGAAAGGAGAGCCACGGTCAAGGCCGCGGTCACGGCCCGGACCCACCAAGGGCGAGCGTGAGACGTCGCCCTGCTTTCGACCATTGCTGCCCGCTGCTCGAGGACCCCTCTTTCCGTCCTCCGGTCGACGTTTGCGGACTGCGCCGTGTCAAGAGAGCACCGAACGAAGGTCGGCCACAAGTAGACAACCCTGGTGAAAAAACGGCATCCGTCCCCCGCGCGTTACATCTCGGAATCGATTTCAAAAAAAGGGGGGGGCGGGGGAGATCAACGAATAATCCTCTGGACGAGGCGAGGAGGTGAGCGGCCACTGGTGTCCCTCCCACACGGAGCTTAAACAAGACAAGCTCAAAAAGAGAAAAAAAGAAAGATTTGCGTGTTCAAAGCAGAGGATGGGCACTCTCCGCACGTTTAGCGGACAGGCACAACATCGTCGATCTTAAGAATCATTCTCACGCACTCCGTGGCCAGGGTGAAGGCGCTCAGGGAAACTTGGAGGGGCTGGACCACGTTCTCCTCAAGCATGTTGGTCAGGGACCCCTTTCTCACATTTATCCCGTGGTTCACGTCCCCGTTCGCGTGGTGGTTCCTCAGTTCCGTGACAATATTCATTGGGTTCAGGCCCGCGTTCTCCGCCAGGGTGTAGGGGATGACCTCGAGTGCCTCAGCAAAACCCTTGACACAGTAGCTCTCCATGCCGGTCAGCGTCTTCGCCCAGGCGCCCAGCTTGCGAGATACCTCAACCTCTGGAGCTCCGCCGCCCGCAAGCATGAAGGGCTTCTGTACGAGGCACCTGATCACGCACTGAGCATCGTGCAAGGATCTCTCCGCCTCCTCCAAAACGAGCTTGTTGGAGCCCCTAAGGAGGCAGCAGCTGGTGGGAGCCACATTATCCACTCCCGTAAATTTGGTGACTCTTGATCCACCCACAGGCATTTCCTCCACCAGCTGGGCATGTCCAAGCTTGTCAGGGGTCATGTGGTCGACGTGAGCCACCGGCAGGCAGTTCAGAGTCTTGCTGATGAACTCGATCTGGTCTCTCTCGATGTCCCTCACCACGAAAATCTTGGCCTTTGCAAGATAGTGCAGGGAGAGGTCCGTGACAGCATCCCTCAAGATAGACTTCTGGATCAGCAATACGTTGCAGCCAGACTTTCTGATCTTCTTGACGATGCTCAGAATGTAGTTCCTCTCCTCCTTGAGAATTCGATCCATCTGCTGGTAGTCGTTCACCACCACCGTCGACTCCAAGTCCGTCTTCGGTGGAGAGATGCAGAACTGGATGAGACCGATCTTCGCATTCTCCACCCTCCTTGGGCCTCCACTGGAGGTGCAAGGCTTCTGGTTCAAGAGAAGGCCGTTGTCCAGCATGATGCTGTCATCTATGGTCCCACCCCCCTTCTTGATGATCGATATGTCCCTGAGGTCAACCCTGTTCGGGTTCTCCGGGTTGATCACCTTCAGAACCGTGTCCACGGCCATGGGCGCGAGCAAAGAGGCGTGCTGTGACACCACCTTGCTGCTCAGCGAGGTTGTGGCTGCCCTGATCAGGGCCTCCCTGTCCTGGATGTTGATTGGGGCGGCCATCTCCTGCAAGATCTCCGCTGCCTTCCTGCACGCTTTTCCCATAGAGTCCGAGATGATCGTGGGGTGGACCCCCTTGTTAAGCAGCTCGAGGCACTTCTTCAGCAGGGAGCCGCAGATCACGACCACCGAGGTGGTCCCGTCCCCGGCGTTCACGTCCTGCGACTTCGAGAGCTCAACCAGCATCTTCGCCGCGGGGTGCACGACCTGCGCGTGCACAGGGAAGAACGGCAGGCGAAGGAGAGGGGAGGGCGGAAAGCGGTCAGAGAAAGTGCGTCCCAGTAGGTCAGGTGGACACCAAGGTTTTTCTTTCTTTTTCGTTTCCTCACCTTCACCTTGTCGAGAATGGTCGCCCCGTCGTTGGTGATGATAACCTCTCCGTCAGCCTGCTTGACCATCTTGTCCATGCCCCTCGGTCCGAGGGACGTCCTGACCGCGTCCGAGAGCGCCTTGGCGGCCTCTATGTTCGAGATCCTGACCTCCACCTTCCTTGAGTCATCCCTGTTTCGTGTGTGGCAGCGGTGGCAGGTTTGGTGGAAAGGGGTCGGAGCGGCGCGGTCAGAATCAAGTGTGAAGAAAAAAAAAACGAAGACGCGGTGGACAAACGCCAGGGAGTGACTCGCAGATCCCGCGCCGGTCGAGACCAGATCGCAGGGTAAGCCAAAGATCACCACTCCGCCCCCGTCGGCCGCCACCTCCTTTCCTCGGCGCGTTCGACACCTCTGTTCCGAAAACTCGTCGTACTCACCGGAAGGTCTCGCCCTTTTTACCCCCCCCTGCCTTCGGCGCTACCATGGTTTCAGCTTGTTCGCGTCTGCTCGAGTGGCCGCTCCGCCTTTGTGAGGGACTGGGGGAGGCCGGCTGCACCGACATCCCAGCGCGCGCGCGCAGTTGGAAAAAATACCCCTGGCGAGAAGATTTTGTGTAGAAATCGCGTGTCGCGGCGGCAGAGGCGGAGGCCCTGGAGATACGATTTAAATGCATCGATCGATTGCCCGAGGATGATCAACTCTTTACTCGCTGATAGCGGCAAGGCCCTTCTTCCTCAGCTTCGCATCCGCCCTCTGGATCTCCTCGAGCTTCACCTTGTTCTCCTGCGCCTCAAGGATACACTTCGAGTAGAGGTCTGCGTCCTCCGGGTTGACCTCCGCTCTTCTCAGGGCCCTCAGGTCTATCCTCAAGCTGCAGTCGCTATCCAGGGAGCCAGTCTGGGGCTGCGGGTAAACGCAGCTCGACCTGTTTCGCGTCCAGTACCTCTCGCCCTCCCCCTTAACAAGGCCCCAGTCAAGGTGGCTGAGCCAGGACCCCTCGCACCTGTCCAGCACCTCGCCCGCCTCGTTCTTGATCTCCCCAAAGACCTCGTCCAGCGCGCCTGTGATGGAGGCCTTCTTCTTGCTGCTCAGCATCCGCGAAAACATTGACTTTTCCTCCGAGGGGTCCACCTTAACGAGGCACTCGAGGCCGTTCTTGTCGTCCCTGAACATCATCTCGCCGGAGTACTTGAGCACCCGCTCCCCGAACATCACATTCTTCAGGATGAGCCCCGGGAGGTTCCAAGACACCACAGCCCCGTCCGAGTAGAACAGAACACTGCTATCCCCCTTCTGACACGCCCGTACCGAGTTCGCCCGCGTCGTTGCGGTGATGTGCCCCGTCCCGGTGAACCGGAAACGTTCCCTGGGGTCAACCACCTCCCAGCAGGAGACCGGCGGGTGGTGCGAGACCTGCTCGCAGAAGACTCTCATGCCGTTCCCGTACTCCCCCTGGTACGTCTCCCCGAGGATGGGATTGAAAGGCTTGTTCGGGTTCACCTGTAGGCTCAGGCCCGACACAGCGAAGGCTATGAGGCACCTCATGCGCTCGACTGGGTCTGGGGAGTCCGCCGCGCGCTCCAGGAGGTCCAGGTAGCTCCAGCTATCGCAGACCCGCTCCAGGAAGGACTTGGACTCGAAAAGCTCCACGGGTAGGGACACCTTTGTGAGGTTCACTCCCTCCGAAATGAGATTCCGTCCGACTTTCTTCAACCAAGTCCAGATCACCTTCTTCTGCCTTTCCAAAAGCTGCCGTTCCTCTGGCTTGTTGTAGCGATACCCTCCGCTCCCAGACGGCCTCTCTTCTTCTTCGTCCCCCATTTTCGACTTTCGTACCGCGCCAGGTCGCGCCAGCCGTCGATGCGCCGCTCACGGTCGACGAGGACCTGAAACGTCCCGCACAAAACCGCGACGGCTTGCTGAGCGCTCGCCTTGGGAGCGGTGCTTTCGTAAAGAGCTCGAGTCTGCCCGGCCTCTCGTTTTCCCCCGCGTTGGAAATCTCGGAATCCCACAGCTGAATGGGGATCCGGAGGGCGGCCAGAGAAGAGCGGGTGGCGCGCGCGGTCCTTTGGTGTGGTCGAGGTCCGAAACGGCTACTTTCGCAAAGGGTTGCAAACACGGGCGGACGCTGGCGAGTCTCTGTTAGAACTGGTCAGCGACGGGTAGGCGCACTCCCGCGCTGTGTCGTGGTGGTGGCGGCTGCGAGCGTCTGAGAGTTGCCGAGGGAGTGTCCTGCAGGAAGGGTGAGGGGGTGAGGCAGGCTCGGGGCGACGCAGAGCACAGAAATGGGAGGCTCAGAGTTCTGACATGGATCCGATCGAAGAAGACCCGTCCAAGGGCTTTGTTCCCAAGGACGTGTCCCCAAGACCGCAAGATGGCAAGCCGAAGTCACAAACGGACCTGCTGTTGAGGCTGTTCGACTCGAACTTTTTCGACGAGTGGATGGCAGTGTCATATTTATTCAAGCACAGTGGGACGGGAATAGAGGACTACATCTGCAACCGCTTGTACGACTTCCCGGACAGGAAGCTAGAGAAGTATTTGCCGCAGATATGCATCATCCTTGCCTCAAGGGGCACGAGCTCTTTGGAGAGGTTCTTCACGGACTTGTGCTCCCGGTCTCTGAACGTGGCAGTGAAGGGGTATTGGCTGCTCACATCGTTCGTAGACGACTACCAGAAGCACGAGGCGCAGCAGGAGCATATCAAGAGGCTTGTGAACGAGTGTTGCGATGCAGCACTGACGGGGCACTGGGTCCCTCCCTTTCGTGAGCACCTCGAGATAACCCACCAACAGGCAAAGCTTGCCCAGGCGGCCGAGGCTGAGAACGGCGTAGTGCCGGGACGAGGATCGGGATCATTTTCACCCGCAGCCCGAAAGCTGGACTACGGCGAAGGGGATGCCTTGGAGTCAGACAGCAGCAGCGAAGACTTGACACAGGGCGACCACTCGGATGTCTCGGAGAGGCCAAGTTCTGTGCCAGCTTTACCCCTCCAGGACTGTCGCCAGAGTCTGGTCAGCGCCTCGGATGTCTTTTCTCCCCTCACCTCGCCAAGGATGAGGAAGAATACTTTTGCAGCTACGCTGGATCTGTTTGAGGCTCTATGTGAAGTTTCAGCAAGGCTCGCCGCTATGCCAACTGACGAGAGGCAGGAAGCTCTGGTGAGCATGTTAGAGGAAATCAATCGAGCTCTGGTCAGTCCCGAGGCTGCGGGCTCAGCTTGCATTTTCCCTATGTGCACAAAGAGTGAGAGGGTCGTCCGCTTGGCCGTGAATGATGCCATCCTGATGAATTCCAGGGAAAAGGTTCCATTCATGATCCCCCTAGAAGTAATTGCGGAAGAGGATTTGGGGAACAGCAGCACTAGATCGACGCCCTTTACAACACCCATGAAGATAAACTCAAAGTCAAACGGGCAGCAAGACAGGAGGGACAGCTACAATTACACTTCGCCCAGTGACAGGCCTTATAACTATGCTTCGCCAGTGGCTTCGGCTGTGGCAAATTCTGCCCAAACCACCCCAGTGAAAGAGGAGCAAGAGTTGGATGATAGTGCGAGACTCCTCGAGGAAGTTTCACACGCCTTTGATAGCCAAACGATTGATCCTCTTAGGGATCCAGAAGCGGCCAGAAGTGTGTCCGAGGCAATTGACGAGGCAATGACGAGTATATGTGGAGAACCCCCCATAGTAAGTGTTGCTCTCCATGTACAAGAGAATCGGGTCTCAGAGAGAACATGGTTTGGCAGGAGAAAATCTGCGCCAGAGCAAGTGGTGAGGGTGAAGATTGAGGTGGTGGGAACGGACCTCAGCTTCAGGCACCTCAGCAACAAGAAGAGCCATCGAAAGAGCCGGCGTGTGCCATCCTATGAAGCTCTGAAAACTATGGCTGCAAAACACAGGAATCAACGAGAGGCACCTGCTCTGGATTACCTACCAAAGGAAGATCCGCCAAGCGTTGCAATCAAGAAGGCAGCAGGTACGTACTTTGACACAAAGGCTTTGTTTGGTGAAAGCTTTGCTCAGCAAAAAGCAAGGCTGAGGAGTAGCTCTGCCTTCGGTGACCAACCAGGGTGGAACGTGAGAAGCGTCATAGTGAAAGCTGGTGACGACTGCCGTCAGGAGCTGATGGCAGTTCAGCTCTTGAAAGAATTCCACAACATATTCGTGCAAGATGGTTTGCAGGCATGGTTGAGGCCGATCAAAGTTCTTGTTACCAGCAGCCATTCGGCATTGATTGAAACCGTTGTGGATGCCCAGTCCATCCACTCAATCAAAAACAAGCTCCCCAAGCACTACTCTCTTGCAGACTACTACGATGAAAAGTACAAGAAGGGTTCTCGGGCCCACAATATCGCGAAGCGAAACTTTGTGGAGAGCATGGCAGGCTACAGCATTGTGTCCTACCTGCTTCAAATCAAAGACAGGCACAACGCAAACATCTTGCTGGATGAGGCTGGCCACGTGGTCCACATTGATTTTGGGTTCATGCTATCCAATTCCCCCGGAGGCATCAATTTTGAGACAGCCCCATTTAAGCTCACGAGGGAGTTCTTAGAAGTCATGGACAGCGACGCGGATGGAAAAGGCTCAGAGCTCTTCGACTACTTCAAGATTCTGTGCATCCAGGTTTTCCTGAGTTGCAGGAAGCATGCTCAGCACTTCCTTGATCTGGTCGAAATGATGCAACACAGTGCGTTTCCTTGCTTCAGTGGGGGTCCAAGGGTCCTGAATGCCCTGAAGAAGAGGTTCCACCTCTCTGCCACTGAGGAGGAATGCATAGAGATAGTTTTGAACATGATCTCTGACTCCATGGACGCATGGCGCACAAGGCAGTATGACTATTACCAGCGAGTACTGAATGGAATAATGTAATGTAGTACAAAGTATTTTGTTCCTTTTCATTTTTTTCACCTTCAGCTCCGTCTTGCCCTTCAGCTCCAATTCCAGCTCCAGCCCGTCATCGCTCCCGATCCGATTCCGAGGTGAGGAGCCGTTCACGCCGTCGTCGAAGCCGTTCACGCCGGGAAGGGGGTCGGGGAGCCTAGTTACGGCAGCGGGTGGACATGTCGCGGGCGAGGGTCTCCGCTGCTGCGACCTCTGCTGGTCCCAAACTTCACCTGCAGAACTCAATTCGGTCGCCTTTCTCCCGACACAGTTGGAACAAGAGGCTGTCGCAACGGGTGGGTACGCAAACACCATGCTACGCGAAGGGAAGCGGCAGAGAGGACGATGCGGCTTGGGAGGCCAGGAAGGGCGCTCTCGACGCCGTAATGAAAGACATAGAGAAGCAATACGGCAAGGGTATCGTCACAGTCCTCGGCGAGGAGGCTGCGCAGGCGAAAGTTGGCATGATTCCCACAGGCGTGCACACATTGGACCTGGCCCTCGGTGGAGGGATCCCTGAGGGTAGAATCGTGGAAGTTTATGGGCCAGAGAGTAGCGGAAAGACGACCCTTGCTATGCACGCCATCGCTGAGGTCCAGAAAAGGGGGGGCACGGCAGTGCTTGTGGACGCGGAGCACGCCTTTGACCCCGTGTACTCGCAGAAAGTCGGAGTTGACAGTAAGTTTTTCTGTCCGCATTCCGGCACTTTGCAACGCCCGTTCTCTCCCTCTCCCCATCTCGCTCTCGACTCACCCGCCCGTTCTGCTTTATCACCGCCTTACCTCATGAAAATACACCGTCTTTCGATGCACGGCAGTTGAGAAGCTAATCATAGTCCAGGCGGAGGCGGCGGAGGAGGCTTTGGAGGTTGTGGACAAGTTTGCCAGGTCGCACGCTGTTGATATCATTTGCATCGATTCTGTGGCAGCTTTGGTCCCAAAGGCAGAGATCGAGGGTGAGATGGGCAGCCCACAAATTGGCTTGCAGGCCAGACTGATGAGCCAAGCCCTGAGAAGGTTGAATGCAAACGCGTCAAAATGCAACTGCACAGTCGTGTTCTTGAACCAACTCCGGCAGAAGGTGGGGGTGATCTTCGGAAACCCAGAGATCACCAGTGGAGGCAACGCTCTCAAGTTCTATTCCTCCGTGCGGCTCGATATAAGGCGCAAGGAGACGCTCAGGGACTCAAATAATGCGGAAAAGGGCATCAGGGTGCGGGTGAAGGTCACGAAGAACAAGGTTGCTCCTCCCTACAAGATTGGGGTCTTTGACATCATGTTCGAGAGGGGAATCAACAAGGAAGCAAGCCTATTGGACGCTGCAGAGGAGCTTGACGTGGTGGAGAGGAAGGGTTCGTGGTACAGCATGGAGGGGGAGAGCCTTGGGCAGGGGCGAGAACAAGCATGCCAATTTTTGCGGGAGAATGACGAGATTTACAGGAAGATTGAGCAGCGGGTTCTGGGGCAACCCGAGAGGCCAACGGAAGCTAACGGAAGGAAGGAGGAGGAGGAAGAGGCGCCAACCAAATGAGCATGATGTTTTGAAGGTTACTGCTCCTTCTGTCTTCTCTTGCCCCCTCTCGTTACGATTTCTTTCTTTTCTCTTCTTCATAGAAGTGCTCCCTCCCTCCCTCCGCCTGGTGGGTGGGCGGCTCGCCAGTGGCCCCAATCTTTGCAACATTGCAAACGAAGCGCATGGGAGTCCTTCCAGCAAGTTCTTGTTCCGTGTCTCCGGAGCTGGCCAAGGTATCAAGAACGAGAACGAAGCATACGGATGATATACTACATATGCTACCGCCGATTTTGGGTCAGACCGAGTAGAATGTCCACACCTGACTGAGGCGTCGCAACCTTTGGCTTTGGGCACGACACGTTGCTATCGGACACCCCCTCCCTTTGCCTCTTCTGGCGACCCTCCCCTTCTGGGCCCCTCGTCTCATCGGCGGCCCTCTTGCTCCCCGGCACAGGCTCTTTCGCGTCGTTCTTGCCCATCACGCTGCAGGTCTGGTGGTGTGTGTGTTGTCTCTCTTCACCTTGGCCAACCACCACTTTGGCACCCGCCTCCTCCCCGAAAGACCTTCCTCCAGCGCCCTGCTGACCGCCTGCCGAGAGCAAGCTCGGGTTGTGGCTCCCAATCATTGTCGACTCCATCTGGCTGCTTGATTGCGGCATCTCGTTGCCCAACGATGTGTGCACCAAGGACGGCAGGTGCGGTATTCCCATGACTTTCATGGGATCGTGCCACCAGGCCGTCTGGCTCGGCAGAGACCCTGGTTGAGCCGACGAGGTCGCCTTTTCTTTGGCGTCGCCGGGATTTGTTCCCGCCATGGACGCGAAGAGCGGCGAGGCGTTGGTGGGGTTGCTCGCGGCGCCGCTCGCGGTGGGCCGGAAGTTATCGAGGTAAGGGAACAACGTCCGCGAGACGTGCTGCCACTGCCTCTGGGAGATGTGGTGCAGCTCCTGAACCTGGTGCTCGAACTGGTTCTGCTGCAGGCTGAGCACCTGCGATACTGCGCTGTAGTCCCCACCGCCCAGGCGGTTCCTGAGCAGCTTCTTGCTGGTCGTCTCCGTGCGGGCGGCGTCCTTGAGCTCAGCGTCCGCCCTTTTCGCCGGCGGCTGCTGCGCCGCGGCAGCGGCGGGAGGAACCTTCTCCGCCTTCGCCTCGACCGGCGCCGGCGCCGGCGCGTCGGTCGCGCCCCTCATCATCCTGCGCTTGCGTGAATGAGAGCGCTGGCAAGGAGTAGTCGCAGCCCGTGTTTTCTCAGCTCCTTCGCCTTCGGTGGAAAAGGAGGAGAGGGAGTTTGGGCGCGCGCGCGCGTGCAAGCGAGATAAGGGCTCAGAGACCACGGGCGCGGGCGCAAGCTCAGAGACCACGGGCGCGGTACGGTCGTTGGTGGTCTTTCTTCCCTTCCCGTCTCGCCCACTTCTCGTCGTCGACGACGTTGCCGGTGGGTAACACCACTCTCGCGCGCGGTCGGAGAATTTAAAAGGGGTAAAACTACAGGAACTAACTGGAACTGCTACGCCACGAAAGCAGCAAAAAGGAAAAAGGGTTCGACCTAATTTTCTTTTTTTTTTTTTTTTTTTAGGGCACGGGTCACCCGTGTCACACACCTTTATATCAGGGGAAATGTTCAATTCAACTTTCCCGTCGCTGCCCGAAGTGCTCCTCATGGCCGGGCCCCTGGTGACAGACGCCCTGACGCTCAGGGCTCGCGATGGCGAGGAGGCCCCGCGAGGAGGACGCCGAGCTGGTGGGCGACCGCGGGGGAGCCGGCGCCACGAAGAGAAGGCCGGCGCCCGGGACCGATAGCGGTCGGGTCGGGCTGGAGAGCTTACCGACGCCGTCCCGCCCGGCAACCGCGGTGTGCGCGAACCCCACCGCCTCGGGGGCGGGGGCCGGGGACTCGGCGGCACGGGCCTTGCCGAGAGCGGAGGCCCTCCTCGGTGACTTCTTAAACCGGGCGCAGGGCGCGGGCAGCAGCGGTGGGGGGGATGGAGGCAAACCCGCGGAGGCCACGGCAGGGGGCTCGACGGCCCTCGCCCTGCCTGGCTCTCGGCCCCGCGCACAGCACCAGCACCACCACCAGCACCACCACCGGCGCGGGTCGCAGCGGCGGGGTGGGGGGGCGCAGAGGAGGGGTAGGGGGCGCGGCTTCCGCGGGGGGGGCTTTGACGTGACCAGATATGTCAAGAGGAGCTTCCTGGAGGACCCTTGGAAGGATCTCATCGCGGAGAACGAAGGCACGTGAGGAAGGTGGCGGGAGAGCGTAAGGGATGGACCCCCGCGCACCCGGTCGGCCCCGGGTCGGCCCCCGGCCTCCGACCAGGGACCAGCGCTGGCAGACCCGACCCGCGCGGCGAGAGCTCTGGAAGAGCTCTGGGATTACGGGACAACGGTGAGAAGGCAACCGTCCTGCGACCGCGCCTCTCCCACGCGGGGGACTCGACAGGTCGCGGAATGGGCCCATAATGTGACCGCTCGCAGAGAGGGTGAGCCGGCCTCTTTGTCACCCACTCACATACCAGCGAGAAATTTGGCCTTGGCAGAAAAGTCAGTTTTCCAGAGTTTGCCAGGCGGGCGTTGCACTCGGATCTCTCTGGCGCACCAGCGAGCTCCTTCTGAACGTAGCAGCCAGAACAGCGCCAGCTTGTGCGACGAGGACGTCGTGGTGGGCTTTGTAATACAAAAAAGTAGAAGCCTTTACCTGTTGCGAAGCATTTGCATGGCAATGATGGTCCCGTCCTCCTTCGAGGCGGTGCCGGTCTCCTTCTCGAAGCTGCCAAGGCCGACCATCTTGAGGGCGTGGGTTCCCCTGAGTTGCTTGAGCGTGATGATTTCGCCGCCGTCTTTCGCGACGTAGAATACGCTCTCCCACCCGTTATCGACCTTCATGCCCGGGGAGACGCGCCTCTTTACGTGTATCGACCAGGAGGTTGGGCTCTCAAAGAGCTCCCCCTCGTAGCAGATCGACCCCGAAGGCGTCAGGTCCCCGAGGAACACGTGGCCCTTGTACTCCACCCTCAAGACCCCCTGCCCGGGCTCCATCAGGCCCTTCTTCATCAGATCCAGGAGCGTCAGGCC
>Ga0160423_10001041_pt1 | contig 23046 bp, 22 predicted proteins | sample CRUFie14St8metaG_FD_108191 | JGI IMG/M metagenome (GOLD analysis project Ga0160423, IMG submission 108191) | Marine microbial communities from the Costa Rica Dome - CRUD Field 142mm St8 metaG | ecosystem: Environmental > Aquatic > Marine > Oceanic > Photic zone | place: Costa Rica: the Eastern...
AATTGTTGCATTCGAGATTACAAAATCTGAGGCAAATTCATTTATTTCATTTTCAGAAAATTTTTCTGAAATAGATTTTTTCAAAGTTTTAGAAAATCTTTTGTTAATAATTTTCTGATCTGAAATAGATTTATGTGAAGGGATAAAATCAAACTTTTTATTTAAGTAATTTGAGCTTTCAGATTTATTATCTTCGGTAGTTCCTATGTCTAAGTATGAGTAAATATTTTTAAAATCTATTTGTGACAATATAAAATTAAAAAATTTCTCTCTTTTATTTTTAACAATTCTGTCGATAAATTTAAAATGAAACAGTGAATAGATATAATTTTTCATTATATGATATGAAATGGATTTATTTTTTTTTTTGAATTAAAATTTAATATATAAATCAAGGTTTGAATTATAAAAATGGTTGTCCATACATTAATTGAATTTGATTTTTTGCCACTACTTTGATAACCCCAAAAAAAAGCTCCCTTGAATAATTTTTTTTTGGATTTTGAAATATTAGTAAATATTATTGACATTAAATTTTCTATATCATTTTCATGATTGAGAATTTTTTTATCTAATTTTAATAAAATTAATAATCTTAATAATTGTGATATTGCATCTACCCTATAATAAAAAATTTTTTTTGATTTTGGGAAAAATAATCTAGGAGGAATTTTATTTTTTTTTTCCTTCAAGGCCCACTTAACAGCTAATTTTACAGAATTAAAACATGAATTTTTTTCAAATAGTTTAGCATTTACCCAAATACCTTCAGCTGAATAACAATGTGGGTGAAGATTTAAATGAAACTTAGTACTAGGAAACATTCCATTTGGTTTTTGTAACTTTAAGCTTTCTTTAATGATTATTTTTGCAAGATTAGAATATTTTTTTTGTTTGGTAATTGAATATAAGTTAAATAAACCAATTGATATTTTTGTGTGATAAGAGCCAGATACCATTGACCATGACTTTGAATTGTAAATAAATTTTTTCTTTTTAAAATCATATACTGGTTTAATTTTTCCAGTTTTTAAGTTTTTACATTTAATTAACCAATCTCCACATTTATTTGCAGAGTTAAGGTATTTTTTTTTTTTTGTGATTTTATACAAATTTATCAATCCATTCAAAATTACACCATTATCAAATGAATATGTTAGATTACTTTTATCAAGAATTTTTAAATTTTTGTCTATTAGTTCAAAACATCTAAATCCACCAAAAGACAATTGAGCTCTCTTGATCAACCAATTAGCGGCGATTTCAGCTGCTATAAGATTTTTTTTATTTTTGGTTAATGTATATATAAAGCAATTGTAGGTTATCAAGTATCCAGTTATTTCTGAATAAAGATATGAGAATTTTTGAGATTTAAAATCTATCCATGCATGATAACCACCATAATTTTTATCTAATTTTATTTTATTTTGGATCCCAGAATTTAAAATCCATTCATTTCCGTCTTTGATAGTTTTTTTAATAAGTGGGATATTGTGAAAACTTATTTTTTCTGTTCCCATTCGATATTTTTTTTTAAGCCAGTTATTATATCTACTTTTGGAGTCCAGCCAGTTAATTTTTTACATAAAGAGGCGTCACATGTTAACCTTTCAACTTCAGCTTTTCTGGCCGGTATAAAAATTATTTTTGATTTGCTTTTGGAAAGTTGTTTAATTGTCTTTGCTAAAAAAATTATTTTTTGATGTTTGCCAGTACCAAAGTTTACTACTTTTTTTAATGTTTTCTTGCTCATGCCTACTTTTAAGAATGCATCTACAGCATCACTAACATAAGTTAGATCCCTGGATTGATTTCCATCTCCATGAATTGTAATTGGTTCATTATTTAAAGCCATTTTGATAAATTTTGGAACCACATCATAAGTATGCCTGGGGCCATAAGTGTTAAATGGTCTTATTATAGTAATTGGTAAATTGTAAGTTTTAATATATGAAAAACAGTACCTGTCTGCAGCTACCTTGGATGCAGCATATGGGGATGTAGGGTTTAATGGATGTTTTTCAGATATAGATTTTGTTAAAGCTGTTCCATAGACTTCACTTGAAGACGTACAAATTACTTTTTTAATTTTTTTTAACTGTCTTGTGGCTTCAAGCACATTTAATGTTCCTAATACGTTTGCTTGATTTACCTCGATTGGATGATCAAAAGAATATGGTACATACGCTGATGCAGCTAAATGAAAAATATAATCTGGTTTAAAGTTAATTATGTGATTAATTACGTCTGGGGAAGATATATCACATGATATAATTTTATTTATTTTTGAAATATATTTTTTTTCAATATTTTTAAATGTATTTTTATGAGTACCATTAATTGATGTACCTCTTATTACTACGCATACCTTTGCTTTAAGATTTATTAATTTCTCAGTTAAATGAGATGCTATAAAACCGTCAGCCCCCGTAATTAATACTTTTTTATTTTTCCAAGTCATAATTATTTCCAATGCAGGTAGCCATATATAATAACTTTAAGTACTTTTAAAGTGAATTTAAATCTACCAAATGGGATATCAAATAAGCTTGATAAGCCATGAACTCTTTCATACCTGTACACTGGCACCTCTAAAATTTTAAAACCTTTTTTTTTGGACTTAATGATTATTTCTGTTTCAATTTCATATCTTTTAGACACCAAATTAAGCGACATAATTTTATCTCTCTTGAAACATTTAAAACCAGACTGTGAGTCATAAATATTTAATGAAAATAATTTGTTTATTAAGAATGTTAATGCTTTATTTCCAACAAAATTAACAGGTGATAAGGACTTCTGATCATATCTTTTTTTTCCAAAATTTTGGTCAGGTACAAACCGTGATCCTATTACGAAGTCGTAACCTTTATGAATCCCATCTAGTAATTTATGTAATTCCGAAGGATCATCTTGGCCATCTCCATCAATAAATACTATGATATTACCTTTCGAATTTTTTAAACCATTTATAAGAGATTGACCCTTTCCTTGATTAAATTTATTTTGAATTAATACACATTCAAACTTTTTTACCTCCTCAATTGTTTTATCTAGGCTTCCATCATCTACAACTATAATCTCGTCGTCCTCAGATAGATTATTTTTTATTTTTTGCAAAAGCTTAAGAATATTTCCCTCTTCGTTAAAGACAGGTACAATTATACTTATCATGTTTATTATTTGATTTTTTTAAGTCTTGCGACCATATTTAATGATATATCAAAATTACCGTAAGGATTTTTCCAAATAACTTTCTTTTTCATTAAATTTTTTACTTTTTGTAAATCAAAAGATCCTACATCGATTAAAATGTTGCCACCAACTTTTAATGTTTCTTGTCTCTCTGTACTTGTTCTAATTGTAATCATTTTTTTCTTTAATATACAGCATTCTTCTTGAATGCCACCGCTATCGGAAATTATCAACTTTGAATTATAAAGTAGACAAGTAAAATTAAAATAATCTAATGGATCTATTAAAATTATTCTTTTTGATGTTTTTATTTGATTTTTTTTCAGTATTTTCTTTGTATGTGGATGGCAAGGCAAAATAACTCTTAATTGAAAAAATTGTGATAGTTTTTCCATAATTGTTACTATTTTTTTTAACCTAATATTATCTTTTAAGTTTTCTTCACGGTGAAAGGTGCATAGGATATAATTATTTTTTTTTGTATTGAATTTTTCATATGTGCATAATTTTTTAATAATTGGTTTTACTAAATTTATCGAATCACAAATTAAGTTACCTGTATGAAAAATTTTATTTTTATTAATATTTTCTTTTAATAAAAATTTTTTTGCAAGTAATGTTGGCGCAAATAAGTAATCTGATATATGATCAATTATTATTCGATTTATTTCTTCTGGCATCTTATTTTCAAAACTTCTCAATCCAGCCTCTATATGAATTAATTTTATTTTTTTTATCTTTGAACATGCTAAAGCTCCAGCTAAAGCTGAGTTTGTATCTCCATAAACAATAATTTTGTTAAAGTTTTCTTTTTTTAGAATTTTTTCTATACTTTGCATCATTATAGAAACCTGAGACGCGTGTGGATGCGACCCGGATTTCAAACTGTAATCTATTTTAATTCCTTTAAAACTATTTAATATTATTTCGTTCAAATTTTTTGAATAATGCTGTCCAGTATGAATAATTTTAAAGTTTAATTTTGTTTGTTTTAGTTTTTTGATCAAAGGAAACAATTTAATCAACTCAGGACGTGTACCTAATATTATTCCCAACATTATAAAAAATTTATTTAATTGATTTTATTTTTTTATTTAAAAGATTGTTTATAGTACTTAATTGTTCTTTTAATACCAGCCAAAAATGAAATTTTAGGTTTCCAATTTAACAATTGATTTGATTTCTTTATATTTGGATAAAGTGTTATTTGCTCATCTTTTCTTAATGGTATTTTATTAAATTCAGGCTTACCTGATCGGATTATTTTATTTATCATTTTAATAACTTTTTTTACACGTATTGGTTTACCAAATCCTATATTGAATATTTCACCCACAGACTTATTGTTTTTTAGACATTTAAAGACTACATCTATGAAGTCTTCTATATAAAGAAAATCTCTATACTGCAAACCTGATGAACAAGGAAATTGATTTCCTAGCAAGCATCCTTTAATAACTATTGGAATTAATCTGTTAAAATCCTGCTTTGGCCCGTAGACAAGATATAATCTTAATATTGTGAAAGGAAAGTTATTTTTTTTTATTTTATTAATGAGATAGTTAGTAGCCAAATATTTTGATTTACCATAAGTAGAATTATGTTTTATTTTTTTATTTTTGAAAATTTCTTTTTGGGGAGATTTATATTTACCGTATTCAGTGCAACTTCCAATTTGAATAAAACGTTGAATTTTTTTTTTTTTAAAATTTTCAACAAGATTTTTGCAACCAATATAGTGACTTTTGTAAGTTTTAATTTTTTCAAAATGATTTACGTAACCACCAAAATTTACGATAAAATTGAATTCTCTATTCCTTAATTTATTAAATTGTTTTTTTTTTGTAATATCTAATTTTATGTAGTCTACTTTCTTAAGAAATCTAATTTTTTTTGGTATATTTGTAGATATAGATGTTACCAACCAGCCTTTTTCAATGCATCTTTTTGCTAAATGGTATCCTAAAAAACCAGTTCCACCAACAATTAAAATTTTATAACTCAATTTATTCAAAAACTATTAGAAATTTTTTTCTTTTTAATTCTTAAATTATACCTTGAATTTACACTTAAAGACAAAATAATTTTTAATTTACTAATTTACATAAATTAATTTTTCTAAGGATTTATTTATATCGCTATGATATAATTTAAACAAATATTTTGTTCCATTTAATGTTAAATGTCCAGTAGTATCGTTTAATATATGTTTTTTTTTATCAGTAACGGTCTTACATAGTTTTAGTCTATCGTCACACATATAAGAGTTTAGATCTAAGAAATTTATATTTAATTCAGTGGATAATTTTTTTAATTTTTTATTAATCTCTACTCTATTTTGAAAAGCATTCTTATAGTACTCTTTACTCAAGTTTAATTTATCTTCTTCAAGAGGATGTTTATTATTGATGTAAACGTATCTTTCATAAGGAAATTTTTTATTCAAAAAATTATTTTTTAGATAACTTAAATTTTTAAAATTTATTCTTTCCTTTTTTTTATCAATGTCCAATATAGAGTTAAAGATGATAATTTTTTTGTTGATTTTTTTAAAAAATTCAATGGTAGCTGGTAGGTTTTTTAAATCTTTTTCTGTCCATCTTGTGCTTAATATTATTATGTCAGAGTCAATAATATTTTTTTTTCCAACTAGAAATTTTTTTCTTTCTGATGCATCTGTAATACCTTTACAAAAATCTCTACTTTGGTTTAGTAAATCATTTTTTATGCAAGCAACTTGAATATGAAAATTTTTGAATTCAAATTCATTATAATGATCTTTATTTAATCTAAATCCATTATATGTTTGTACAGAGTGAGAATTTCCTATAATTAATATATTTATTTTCTGATCTTTTTCAAAATAATCAGTGTGGCTTTTATAGTTAATTTTTGGTTGTTTGATAAAATCAAGATATATACTTGAAAAATTTAACCTGTTTTTATAGCCATCATTTATTTGATAGTTATATATAATAAATATTGACAAAAGTACTAAAAAGCTTGAAAAAAAAATAGTTAAATTAGTATTTTTTTTTAATTTTTTTTCTAAAAAATAAAAACTAATCATGCTAAAAAAAATGGATATTACAAATAAAATTAATTTCTCAAAAATTGATTGGTTGTTGCCAATAATTCTATTTGCAAAAGATAAAATTGGATAATGCCAAAGATATAAAGAATAAGATAATAAACCAAAAAAAATTAAAGTTTTATCAAAAATAAATTTTCCAGAAATTTTATTATTATTTAGCATTAATAAACATACTGGTGCAAGAAATATCAAGGTAAGCAAAGATGGATGTTTACTATTTTGATCAAAAACGAATGCACATGCAATTATTAAAAAGTATATGATATTTCTGCTTATATTATCTAAATTTATGTTTATTTTTTTTTTATAAAAAAATACAAAAGAGCCTAATATGAATTCCCAAAATCTAGATTGAAAACCAAAAAAATTTATTTGTGGCTCTATAAAGCTAAAAATATTAGCAATAATTAAACTTAATATTAGAATTAAACTTAAATATAATTTAGTTTTCGATAAATATTTATAAATAAAAAAAAATAAAACTGTAAAAATAATATAATATTGAATTTCAATAGCCAATGACCATGTATGGAGTAATGGATTGAGTATAGCATCTGGATTATAATAATCATTTAAGTATCTCCAGAAAAATAAATTAGAAAAAAAAGAAATCGAAAATAACGAAGATCTTGATAATTCTACCAATTGATTAGGTAAAAGAATAAAATAACTAAATATTAAAGTAATAAATATAACAAGTATATAAACAGGAAAAATCCTTACAAATCTTTTTAAATAAAATTCTTTAAAATTAAATTTATCGTATTTAAGATTAATATACAAAATAGAAGTTATTAGGTATCCAGAAATAACAAAAAAAATATCAACACCAATAAATCCACCTTTAAACAAAACTCTGCCTGAATAGTTTAAATCTAAATGGTAAAGTACAACCAATAATATGGAAATCCCTCTTAAAATATCTAATCCAGGATCATAATTAATCTTTTTCAATTTACTTGATATATTGTATTTAAAGAATTTTTTCTAGGTTATCTTTATCCCTTTTTGTATCCATGCAGTGCCAAAAAGAATTATGTCTATAAGCAACTAATTGTTTTAGAGAAGAAATTTTTTCCATTGGCTCTTTTTCTAAAAATGTTTGATCATTTTTGATAAATTTTAAAAATTTTTTATTTATCACAAAGAAACCTCCATTAATCCATCCCTCATCCAATTGCGATTTTTCCTTAAAATAACTAACGTAATCACCTTTTAACCTCACAGCACCAAATCTTGCTGGAGGCCTTACTATTGTCATAGTCATAATTTTTTTTTTCTTAAGATGAAATCTTAAAATTTTTTTTATATTCACATTTGATACACCATCACCGTATGTAAGCATAAAATTTTCGTCTTTGAGGTATTTTTGTAGCCTTTTAAGCCTGCCCCCAGTCATGGTTTTAAGGCCAGTATTAATTAAATTTATTTTCCATGGAAATTTTTTTTTTTTAAAATATTTTTTAATCAAATAACCTTTATATCCAAGTGCAATATAAAACTCATTAAAACCATGTTTGGCATAGTGCTCCATAATATGAATTAAAATTGGTTTTTTTTTAATCGTTACCATTGGCTTGGGAATTTTTTTTGTATATTCACTTAATCGAGTACCAAAACCTCCAGCTAATATAACTACCTTTGTCATTTTATTTATTCTGAAATCGCTTAATCTGCTTTAAAGATATTTTGTAAACTGAATTTCTGTCTAATTTATAGCTTTTATACCACTCTACTAAAAAATTTATTGTTTCTTTTGAATTGAGTTTTGCGGACCAGCCAAGAACTTTTTTTGCTTTTGTATTACTTAATTGAAGCAATTTGGATTCATAAAATTTATTTTGTTTGTTAATTTTCCATTTGATGCTCGGCCAAATATGTTTAATTTTTTTTATAAAATCAAGAACTGTCTCATTTTTAATTTTGTTTGAACTAAAATTGAACGAATGACCATTTATGTTTTCATCTTGACTCAATTTTTTTGCTAAAGTTAAATAACCATTTAAGGCCTCTAATACATGTTGCCATGGTCGTGTAGCCTGTGGATTTCGAAGATTTACAATTCTATTATTTAGCCATTTTTTCATACAATCTGGAATAAGCCTTTTTTCTGTCCAATCCCCTCCACCAATTACGTTTCCTGCTCTAGCTGTTGCAACTCTTAAAAATGGGTTTTTTTTTGAAATATATGTTTTAAAAAATGAGTGAAATAATATTTCAGAGGAAGCCTTTGATGCACTATATGGATCCTCTCCCCCAAGAATATCATTTTCTGAATAGCCTTTTGTTCTCTCTAAATTCTTATAACATTTGTCACTAGTTATCATTACAGCTACACATTTCTTTTTTAGATTAGATAAACTTAACAATATGTTTAAAAAACCTATAACATTTGTTTCCCAATTAAATGTTGGTTTTCTAATTGATTTATAAACTATAGACTGTGCAGCTAGATGGAAAACAAAATCAGGTCTAATTTTTTTTATCGTTAGATCTATTTTTTTTCTATCTCTTATATCTAAATAAAGTTCTTTTAAATTAATTTTATTTCTCACTAAATTAAAATGATTATTTTTATCTTTATTTTTAAGAGAAATTCCGTAAAGCTTTGCGCCTAAATGGCTAAGCCAAATAGACAACCAAGCTCCTTTAAATCCATTAAAGCCTGTGATTATAATTTTTTTATTTTTAAATAATTTATAATTCATATTAATTATTTTAAACTTACTACAGCTACATATTTTCTGCTTTTTTCACTGAAATTGTGCTCCTTAGTAAGCCTTTTGTATATTAATTTATAATCGATAATATTTTCATTTTTTAGTTCCTGAAGTGTCTCAAAGGTTGCTACAGATTGATAAATCCCATCAGACTTAATTTGATTGATAAAGACATCGTCACACATAATTATACCATTGGAATTCAATATTTTTAGAGAATTAATAATATCCATGCACACTACTGGATATCCATGAGCACCATCTATCCAAATTAAATCATATTTTTTTGGATGATTGTATAATCGCAAAGAATTCAACTCTTGAAAATTTATTCTTTTTTCTTTCTTAATTATTTCATCTCTTTCTTTAATAAATTTGTCTAACTTATGAGACCTATTATAAAAATCAGTAAAAATTTTGTGATCCTTTTTTAAATCGATAGTGTCAATATTTGAATCTTTAAACAAAACAGATAAAAGAAAAGAATTTTTAGCATCCCAAGTTCCAATTTCTAAAATATCTTTTATATCAAATTCCTTAGACATACTTAACGATGAAAAAAAAACTTGGTGCTCTGAAGACATCTCATCATTTATAAAAGAGTAAGTACTAATTATTTTTTGATATTTTTCATATCCTTCTTTTCTTGATAAATTTAATTCTGAAAAAATTTTATTTTGTTTATCAAGAAAGATATTCGCATTATATTTTTTTTTTTCTAAATAAATTCTAATTTTTTCAATAATAATTAAAGGATTTACCAAAATCTTTATTATTTTTTGTATCATTATTTTTAGCTTTAAATAGTATTATAAATTTTACTCTTCAATAAATATGAAAATTTTTCAATTTGATTTATTTTTTTAACTTTTTCCTCAACTAAATATAAAATTTTTTCAATGTAATTAAAATTATTTTTAATTTTATTATCTAATGATAAAACTCTTAAGAAATCTACTCTTAGATAAACAACTAAAATAATTATATACTTTAAAACAATATCTTCAGATATTTTACCCTTGTTATAATCTTCAATTATTTTATTGGGACTAATTAGAAATAGCAAATCAGATAAGTGAGGCTGGCCAGTAAATCTAAATTTATCTCTCTCCCACCTAATCATTGATAAAAAATCGATAAATTCAAAATTATATTTTGATAGATAGTTGACAACATCTTCATAAATAGGTTGATTTTCCCTTAATTTAAAAAAAGATACCTCTATTTCTAATCCTAATAATTTTTTTAATGTTTTTTGTGATCCATCTAAAATAATTAATTCTGATCCTTCAGTATCTATTTTCATAAAATCTGGTCTAAATTTATCATTAAGCTCTAAATCTAAAGTAGAAGTTTTAAATTTTAAATTGTTTTCAATTTTAAATCTTTCTGAATCACTAAATTTTTTTAGATAATCAAAATTAGGTTTTAATAATGAGGAGCAAGTTTGCTTTTGGGTATGATAAAAATCTATGTTTTTATCTGGCTCTGAAAACAAAACCTTGTCTATGATAAAATTTCCACTATCTCTTAATTCTTTAGAGCTTTTTTCATCCGGTTCCACTAAAATTTTAATTAAAAATTTTTCAATAAACTCCCATCTTTTTGGTATTCCGCCAGAAGCACCTATATCTAAAAAAGTTAATTTTTTATCTTTCAAAATTTCAGATAAAATTTTTACTAAATTCTCATTTTCTTTTTTCAAATATATTTTGATAATTTTCTTTATTAACCACATAACTATAAATATTTTCTTAGTTCACTAATATTATTGATTGATTTTTTAAAATTTATTTTATTATTATTGTATCCGTACTTTGCTAGTATAAAATTGGTCCTTGCATTTTTGCTAGCTTTTAAATCATGAAAAGTATCTCCTATGAAAATGCTATTTTTTCTTGATATTTTTAATTTTTTAAAAGTGTAATTAAATAAATCAGGATGTGGCTTTGATCTTAATTTATTTGATGGAGTACAAATCAAAGAAAATTGAATTTTCGGGAAAAATTTTTTTAGAAATATCTTTGTATTTTTTTTATTTTTTGAAGTAATTATTGATAAAATATACTTATTTTGTAAATAATTTAGTACTGAATTTGTTCTATTATACGGTTTTATTTTACTAGCAAATTTTTTACTATTCAAAAAATAATTTTTTTCTAGATATTTTTGTTTATGAAAAATCTTAAGTCTATTTAGTATTTTATCAAATGATATACCAATATTTTCAAAGTATCTTTCAAATTTTACATCAATATTGTTTTTTTTACATAATTTTTCCCAAGATAGTTGCATATTTTTCTTACTGTCTATTAGAACTCCATCAACATCAAAAATTATCAGCTTAATATTCTTCATTTATTTTTGATCAATATTTTTTTCTAACAGGATCATTTGGCATTAGAGTTATAGATTTTAAATAGTCTGTCTTAACATCAACAGAAAAAATATCCTTTTTAATTAAGAATGATCCAAGATTAAAATTATTTTCTATAGCTCTCATCAATTCTATACCTTCGATTAATTCTATTTTGCCTGGTTTTAAACTAGAAAATTTTTCAAGTGATTTTTTACTAAATGAGATTATAGACATGTGTTTTAAGTAGAAATTTGGTTTTTTTTTAAAAGCAAATGGTACTTGGGATCTACTAAAATAAACTATTTTATTATTTTCATCCACAACTAACTTAACAATATCTTTTGATTTTGCATCGTCTTCATGCATTGGTGAATGAGGAACAACAATATCAAAATTGTTTTTTTTATGAAATTTCACAAGCTTTGAAATGTTATTGGGATCCACAAAAGGAAAGTCGCCTTGAATGTCTATAGCAATGTCGTATCTAATTTTCTTAGAAACCTCAGCAATTCTATCAGTTCCAGTATTATGTTTTTTCTTAGTAATAACACATTTTCCACCATGTTTTCGTACTAGCCTTTGAATGATTTTTGAGTCAGTACAAACGATTACATCATCGAGATCCTTACATAACTGAACTCTTTTCAATGTATGAATAATTAAAGGCAAACCGTCAATGAATAATAAAGCTTTCTGTTTAAGTCTAGTTGAATTAAGCCTGCAAGGTATTAATCCAATAATTTTTTTTTTTATATTTCTTCTCATTGATTATTTCTAAAGATTAAATTTAAAATATTTATATAAAATCGGATTAATTTTATATCTCAATAAACCTATAAAATAATTTTTATTTTCTATTTTATATACATCTTTTATTCTATTAGTCATTAAGTTATAAACCAATACTATTCTGTTCTCTTTTTTATTACCACGATATGAGTGCCAAGTTTTTTTTTCCTCTCTGACAAAGAAGATAGCTTTATTTTTTTTCCAATTGATTATTTTTAATTTTTTTTTATTTGAATCATAAAAGATTGTTCCTAAATTTTTTTTTGGATTTAAGTAGATAACACCACTTAATAATTTATTCGGCGTGTCATCATGAATAGGAAAACTATAATGTGAGCCAGTTTCAACAATATTAAATACAGAATAATCATATAATTTTGCTTTTTTTGGAGAAACTTTTTTTAAAATATTAAATGCTTTTGAATGACATTTCTTATTTAATTCAATTAAAAATTTTTTATCGAAACAAGAATTTGAAATAATTTTTTTATTTATAATTAAATTTGGATAAACTTTAATTTGTGTTTTATGAACTTTTTCTAGTTGAAGTGAATTTATTTTATCAAAAATTTTTTTATTTAAAAAATTATTAATTACAATAAGATTCATTTTTTCTAAAATATATTATTATTCTATTACTATACTATCTCTGATAAATCTAATTCTGGTTTTTTAAAATAATTTAAAATCTCTTTTTTAATAATACTGATTGAATTTAAATCAGTTTTTTTAAAAATTTTATTTAATGATTTAATGTTATCTACATAATCAATTTCTCTTAAATTATATAAAGGATTAATATTAAATTCTTTTTCAAAGTTTAAATATACTGGATAACATTCGTAATGAATTGCATTAAAAACAGATGAAGATCCTCTGAAAATACAAAATTTTGATTTTAAATAATCCTCATCTTCATTCTTTGATATTTCTATGTTTTTCATTATATCATTATTCAATTTTAAGTTTTTTAATATTTCATCCATTTTCATCATGGGGTGAGCTCTCCAAATAAATTTAAAATCATCAAAATTTTCAAGATATAGTTTGCTAAAATTGAAAAGAATTTTACATTCACTATAAATCGCTTCAGGTAAAACTAAACAATAATTTTTTTTTTTTATAAAGTTAATATTTTTAAAAATAAACTTATTTGTTCCGTAATTTAAAATTTTTTTATTTTTTATTTTTTCTAAAAATAATTTTTTATAAAATTGACCAGATGTAAGAATCAAATCAGGAAAATATTTTGTTTTTTGAAATTCAAAAACAGATGTGTGATTTTTTATTATTGGAGCATGCTGATATCCTATATTTTTTTTACAATTATTCTCTTTTGATAAACTAAAAATAATTTTTTCTAAGTTTAATCCCTCAAAAGTTGTAATTAAATTATTAAAATTTACATTTTCAAATAATTTTTGAATTTGAAAATACATTCTGAAATTTTTAAAAGTTTCTTGATTTAGAGCTTCACCACAAATAACAAGTTTTTCTTTAAGCAACAATTTTTTTAAAGATAGATAAAAATAAATTAATTTTATAATTTTAAAAAAAATAATTAATTCATTCTTAAAATTTAATTTTTTTTTTAAGAAAATTTCTTTTTTTGTGTCTTCTAAATTATCATAGGTTCCTTCTTTAGTAGCAGGTGTATAAACTAGCAAGTAACTTAAATTATTTTTTTTTAGCAACTCTAAAAAGCTCCTGAAATAAATGTCATTTGAAAAGGAATGTTTGGATGACAAATAATGAGAGAATACAATAAAATCATATTTACTGTTAATTATTTTATTTATTCTTGTATTTGTTTTAAGAATAATTTTTAATAAATCTTTTATGCTTAGAAAAATATTATAAAATATTAAAGAAATTAGATATGCATATGATCGATTTATTTTTTTATATTTTGCAAAATATTCTGGATGATTTTTAGGGAAAAAAAAAATATTTAAAAAAATATTTTTTTCAATTATTTCATTTTGATTATTTAAGTCTAAAAGTTTTTTTTTAAATTTTTCAATTTTTTCTTTTAAGTTGTTATTAATCATGTGATTACTTGCAAAATGCGTTTTGCTCTATGTTTTTTTTGATTTATTAAAATTATTAAAATATTTTTTACTATTTTCAATAATATCAATTATATTTTCCCACATCAATTTATTTGGAGAGCTGCTTATTTTTACATAATTTTCTATAAATTTTTCATACCTTTGATTATTTATGAACAAATATTTATCCAAATTATCATATGTATGAATATTACTTAGATTAATAACTTCTTTGCCAAGTGTTTTAGCGAATAAATTAATACTTTCAGCATAAGAATTTTCGTATTTTCTGTTTTCAATCTCATTAGTTGTTACAAAAATTATAGGTTTCTTCATCAAGATTGCCCATTGTAATGATGTGCTACTATGGGCTACTACTATTTTTGACTCTTTAATTAATTTAAAAGTTTTATTTTCTATAATTTGATTTTTATATTTAAATTTCTTCGATTTATAATCAGAGCTTGGATGTGCTGCAATTTTTATCTCTAATTTTAAAGTTTTAGCAATTTGCTCAAGCCCATAATCTATTGTAGAAAAATAGTCATTAGCAGTAACATAAGGTTTTATGTTTTCGCGAAAATAATCTGGATGATAAGGGCAATATTCATCTAAGAATACCATAGAATTTTCTACATTGTTTAAATATTTATCTTTTTCACTTATGAAAGTATCATAATCATAATTGTGAGAAAAAATAATTGATGTTTTTTTTTTGTTAATATTATTTGGTATTGATAGACGTCCACCAACTACAAAGAAATCTGGATGTAAACTTTTAGCTCTATGTGACTCTACTTTTTCTTTTATAAAATTTACTAACTTTTTAAAAAAAGTATTTGGTCTAGATAGTAAAGACAAGACTCTGTATATATTTTTTTTTTTTATATATTGTGGTAGTGGATGCATTTTTAATTTAACTAATATACCTTTAGTTTTAGCTATCTTTCTTATTTTCATTTCAGAGCTGGAAAAATTAAGTAAATCTATAAATACAACTGGACTATCTAATTGTTTAATTTCTCGTAAAATTTCATCTATATTTTCAAATATCTTTAAATTTTTAAAATCAAAAGTTGCTTTATCTTTGTTTATATAATGCCAAAATTTATTATTCAGAAACTTAGTAATGTCATAAACTTTAACACGCCAACCACGATTTATCCAAATATTGATACCAAAACGATCGAAATATCTTTCATTAAAAGAAGATCTTACTAAATAAATAACTACTTTTTTTTTCATTATTATTTGATTATTAAACTTTAATTAATTTAGAACTTAATTGTTTGACAATCATAAATGTATCTACACAAATCAGAAATAATTTCTTTAATCTTTTAAACATTTTTTAATTTTAAAATTATGTAGAGTTTTAAATTTGGTAAATCTATCAAAAACTTTTTTTCATCATTAATATTTTCTACTTCCATAAATTTAATTTATAGTACTATAATTTATTATTTTTTATAAAATTATCGAGTAATAATTAATTGTATCAAAGTATCTGTGGTTTCTTTTAGTTATTTTATAAAAAATTATTTATTTAGTATTTCATCAACTACTTTATCGATAATACTCAAGCTTCCATCATTATAATATTTAAAAATAGAGTTTGTAAAATCCTTTCTATCTTTGTCAAATAACAAAGGGGTTGTTTTATATTTTGCTAAAGCCTTGTAAATATCTTCTTTATTTTTTATTATAAAACCTGGACGCATATTTTTCTCGATATCTGAGCTATGCCAGTCAAAAGGTTGATCGGGTTCCAAAAAAATCATTTTTTTTCCTAAATAACAACATATTGGTCCTACACCTGATGTATCTGTAATAACGATATCGCTGTGAAAAAATACTTCCTCACTATGTAAGCTATCAAAATTTTTATTTGGCTTAAATATGTGAATATTTTTAAAATTTTTAATAAACGAAAACTTTTTATCTGAAAACTTATGATGATGATAATGGTGTAATTTAATTATTAAATTCAAATTATTAGAAGTAATCCTTTGGCATAATTCTTCTAATGCCCCAGCCTCACTGCCAAAATTTTTTGGCAAAAATCTATTGTTATAAAAGGCATTATGAGTTGTCGCTAATACTACCGTTTCCCTACTATTATCTAATGAATACTTTTTAAAAAATTCACTTTTTTTTAAAAAAAAATTTTTCTGTTTAATATAAGGAATTATCTTAGGCGATGGGGAAATTATTAATTTTTTTCTTAACTCTTTTTTTTTATCATGATAAAAATTCAATATTCTATTTAAATGATAATCACCTGGGATAAAAACATAGTCATAACATAAAGTATTTTTATTTAAAAAAAATTTTTTATAAGGTACCGAATGTATAAAAGTGGCTTTCTTTTTTTCTGTGTTAATTTTAGATAAAATACCAGCTGTATCAGTGATCCATAAGTCAGGCTTAAATTTTAAATCTATTTTTTTTATATTCCGTAATAATTCCTTCTCATGATTTATCTTTGAATAACCAAATAGTTTGTTTAGAGGAAATTGCAGTATTTTTTTTACCAAAAATAAAATATTTTTATTATTTAAAAAAATTATATTTTTATCCAATACACCTAGATCTTTTGCCTGACTAATATTTTTTTTATAATAAAAAACCCATGTTACATTATGTTTTTTTTTTAGTATTTCGTAAATAAATCTTAAATCTACAACTGAGTCAGCCAATAGAAATATGTCTTTTTTTTTTATGGACATATTGAGTTAGTATAATAAAAGATGCGTTAAATGAATATAAAATTTTTATAACTTTTTTTTTAGAATTTTATAAATAGTTTTTGCAATACATAAATTTCCATAATCGCTTAAATGAACTGTATCAATAAAAAAATCTATATTTTTTTTTGGGTCTAAAACTGTAAGATTAAGATCAAAAAATTTAATTGAATATTTTTTGCATAATTGTTTGATAAAATATGAATGCTTTAAATATATTTTTTTCTTTGTGAAATCTTTCTCAAAGTAATTTGTAAATCTACTTTTTTCTATCCTTGTGATATCGCGTTCATATTTTGTGGGTTTTCTTTTTGTCCAAGTAATTACAGGCTGAAATAAATAAATTACATTCACTTTCATCTGTTTTTGTATAATTGACCATGTTTGAAAATCATTTTCAATTATTTTTTTTATGTTATTTAATTTCTTATCATAATTTTGTTTTAAATTATTTTTCATTTTTTTTTTATATTTATTTGTTTTTAAATTTGAAAAAATTAAAGAAAGAAAAAATCTAAATAACTTAAATTTTTTACATAAAACATTCACATAATAAAAAAAATTATTTCTCCCTAAAGCCCAAGAAACATTATCAAATAAATTGGTTTGCATCCAAAAATCATAAGCTATTTTCTCATTGTCAATAACTCCTCCAAAATCATTATAATATTTTGAATTTTTATCAGCAGCTAAAACTAGGTCATTAAGTCCTGATATAATTATTATATTTTTTATTCTTGGAAAAAATCTTTTGAACTTTATGAATGACAATAGCTCTTGATGACTGGTTCCAGCCCTGATTGCCATAGAATAACAAAATTTACCCATAGCTGATAAATATGATTGAATAGTTTTTTTGTCTGATGTGGTATAGACACCAAAAGCAGTACTATTTCCAACTATAATATTTTGCTCTTTTTTTATACGGCTAGCTTCATCTATTCCAACTAATTTATTTTTATAAAAAGTTTTCCTAAAGCCCAATCTGTCAGTATTAACTATTTTGTTTTTAAAATTCTCATCATTAGTTGACATCAAGTATGGCCTAAACTCACGAACCATATTTTTATATTGAGCGAAACCAGGTTTAACGTTCCTGTTATAAATGGTTTTTTTTTTCATTATAATTTAAATTCTTAACTTAATCTTAAATTAAAGCTAAATTTTTTGATAATTATTTTCTAATACTTTTGTATTTTTTTGATTTTGCAAATATAAATATGCTTTGGTCATTATATATAACTTTTATCTTAATTGAATAAAACATTTTCAAATAATTAATCAATCCATCAACATTTTTTACAAACCCTATTGGCTTTTTTGGAATATATAGACTCAAGTATAAAAATTTTCCTTTAATTGCAAAATTCTGGAGAAGTTTTTTATATTCTTTAACATATGACAATACCTCTAAACAGACTACTAAATCGTAGCTTCTCTTGTTCCAATGTTTTTCTGATACTGTTGAAAAATTGACTTTGTCCGCATAAGCTAATTTGGCTTTTTGAATAGCATTTTCAGAAATATCTACGCCATAAACTTTGTTATTTTCTTTTTTTAATGTATGCGTGAAAACGCCCTTTCCACAGCCATAGTCTAAAATAGTATTAAAATTATATGTGTTTAATATTGCAGAATGAATTTTTTTGACTGAATTTGATAAATCCGAACATTGCCAAGGGTCAGTTTTTTCAAATTGATACATATCATCAAAATTACCAATATATTTTCTTTTATTCTCATCAAAAACAAATTTGTGATAACTTTTATTTTTCACTTAAAAAATTTAATACCTATTTGATTTAAATCAGTAAATATATACATCATAAATAACAAATTTATAACTAGTATAAATTATTTTATTAACTTTTTTAAAATCTCTAAATCTTGATAATCATCTAAATCTATAGATCTAATTTTTTTCATTGTATAATAGCCATGTTTTTTTTTTGAAATAATATTATATGTTTTCAATAATTTTTTGTTAAAAACATAGATTGCACCATTAATATAATAGCTTTTAGGATACAATTGCCTTCTTGAAGTATTATTACTTTGAAATGGTTTGGTCTTTTTTTTATATATACTTATTGTATCGTATGGATGCTCAAATGAAGGTGAGATTGAGCATAAGCTCTCTAACTTTTTTTTATTAAATAATTTTAAAGCTTCAAATATATTCTTCTTTGTTCTTAATGGTGATGTTGGCTGAAGAATTACATAATATTTAAACTTTATAACATTTTTTATAAATTTATCGAAATGAAGCAAAGTATCAATTATATTAATTTTATCACCCGAAAGATTTCTTGGTCGAACATAATTAGTATCAAGATTATATTTTTTTGCAATTTTTTTAATCTTATTACAGTCTGTTAAAACAAACTTTCTTTTTCTATTTATCTTTACCAAATTTTTGAAAGTATATTCAATTAATTTTTTTCCTCTTAGATTGATTATATTTTTATTTTTTATTCCTTTTGACCCTTTTCTTGCTGGAACAACAAATATAAAATCATCTAATTTGATCATTAGATTTTATTAATTTCAAAAGAAATTTTTTTATATGTTTGTAATTTAATTTTATAAAAAATTGGAATTGATATTGATTTTTCTAATATTCTTCTGGTTCCTTTTACTTTTGCCAATTCTTTAGAACTAAAGATGTGTTTCCAATATGCTGAACAATGCCACTTAATTGCATCAGGTAAATTTTTTGTATTAACTTTATATTTTTTTAATATTTTCAAAATTTTTTTCTTTTGATAATTTTTTTCAACAAAAAAAATAAAAGTATCATAATTTGGTTTTGAATTTTTTGGTAAAACTCTGTGTTTAAAGTTTTTTATGTTTAAACTTAGTACAGAATATTTCCTTTTATTATCTTGTAATAATTTATTTATTTTGGATAACTGTACTTTGCCTATACATCCTTGAATATCCGTCATTCTATAATTAAATCCGGCATTAGACACTTTATCTAATCCTCTAGGTATGCCAGCAATATTTTTGTGTCCGTGATCGTGAAATTCTTTACAAAAATTATAATATTTTTTATTGTTTGTAGTTATAATTCCACCTTCACCTGTAGTTATGGTTTTTCCAAAATCTAGACTAAACACTCCAATTTCGGATATATTGCCTAACATTCTTTTTTTGAATTTTGCTCCTAAAGACTCACAATTATCCTCTAAAACTTTAATTTTATATTTTTTACATATGGAATTAATTTCGTCCATTTCGCAGGAATATCCCAACATATGCACTGGAATAACAACTTTTGTTTTACTAGTTATCTTTTTGATCAAATCATTAGGATCAATATTTAAAGTATCGTTCACATTTGCTATTACTGGTTTTGCACCAATATCAAGAATTGCCTCTACAGTAGCAATAAAATTAAAAGATTGTGTTATTACCTCGTCGCCAGATTTTACCCCTAATGCTTTTAAAGCTATTTTTATTGCTGCCGTCCCAGAAGATACTGCTAAAGCATATTTAGAGCCAATAAACTTCGAAAATTTTTTTTCAAATTCCCTAACATGAAATTTTTTTCTTTGTTTCTCAAACCCATGCGCAAATAGTATGCCTCCTTCATTGAATAAACTTGATACTGCTTCTTTTTCTTCTTTATTTATTAATTCAAAACCTGGCATTTAGATCACAACCTTGAGCTAATTTGTTTATATAAACTTTTTTCATAATTTAAAATTTGTTCTTTGTCATATTTTGCTTTCTTATCCTTAAACTGGATTGTCCAGCCCCTTCTTGATTCATTTGAGTGATTTGCTTCACTACCATGAACCACTAAGGAATGGTGTATTAATGCATCCCCTGGGTACAAAACTGGTTGACTCTTCTTAAACTGCAATAAAAATTTTTCATCAGAGATTTTTTGCGAACTACCTTTTGCAAATGAAGGTTTATGTTTTAAAATACCAAATTTATGAGTTCCATTATAATAATGAACTGCACCATTTTTTTTATATGATTTATCTAATGAAATCCATATAGTTAAGGCATTAGATCCCTTTACACCCCAATAATAATTATCCTGGTGGTTTGGTGATGGCAATCCAAATTTTGCGGGTTTTGCAAAGAATTCGCATGATCTAAATTCTGGTGTACTATCTAAAAAAAAGGAAATAATTTTAGTAATTTTATGTGAAGACGACAAATATTTAATTTTTTTGCAATTATTTAGGTTATGAAATGAATTTATCGAATTTAAATTTTTACTTTTTCCAACAAAATTAATATTTCTAGGTTGTGCTTCTTTTTTTATTTGATTTTTCAAATATTCATTAATAGCTTTTGCAATTAGTTTTATCTCACTTTGTTTGTAAAGTTTTCTAAGGACAACCCATCCATTCTTCTCAAATTTATTTTTTAAAAAAATTAACTTTTTATTTTTCATAATTTTTTTTTAATAAGTTACTGACATCAAGCCATTTATCCGTTATGGGATATGGGGCAACCTTCTTTTTTTTATTTAAAAGCATTTCTATTAAATTATTCATATCAAAATATTTGTTTTTCTTAATTAATTTAATTATTTTTGGATTTAAAACATAAACCCCTCCATTAACAAATGACATGGAAATTGGTTTTTCTATAATATCAATAATTTTACTCTTGTGAATTTTTATTTGACCAAAAGGATTTGTAGATTTGTGATCTTTAACTACAACTGTTAAATCGTTCTTATTTTTTAAATGAAATAATAATAGTTTTTGATAATCTAACTCTGAAATTATATCACAATTTGTAATAATTATCGGTAAGTTAGTTTTATTTTTTAAAAAGGCTATACAACCTGCTGTTCCTAATGCTTTTCTTTCGTGAAGGTAAGTTATTTCTAATCCATATTTTTTGCCATCTCCAACTTTATTTATTATTTTCTGTTTCAAATATTTAACGGATATATAAATATTTTTAAATCCACTTTCTTTAGCTTTTAAAAGAAGGCTTTCAAGTAATGTTTTTTTTTTAAATTTCAATAAAGGTTTAGGGATAGTGTTTGTAATAGGACTTAACCTTTTGCCCCTGCCACCTGCCATAATCAAGAACTTATTTGGTATTTCTTGTGTATTAACTTTGTCTTTCCTGCTATGTAGGCCAACTATTTTTTTTTTTTTAATTATTGGTATGTGATTTATTGAATGCTGGTTCATCATTTTTTCGACAAATAATAAATTCATCTTTTCCGATACGACTTTTGATTTTCGATTTACAATATTCTTAATGTCCTGATTCAAATTTATACCTTTAAGTATATGAGATCTTATGTCTCCATCTGTAATTGTTCCTATAAAATTTAAATTTTTATCTACCACCAGCACAATTTGTAAACCTGTGGACTCTAGATTTTTTATAACTGCATAAACTGTTGAATCTATTTTCATAATAGATTTTTTCCAATTTTTCATAGTTATTTTATATCTAAAAATTCTTTGTAATTATTTAATAAATTTCTATTTTTTTTCATCTGAATAAATTTATTCATTATAATTCTAATTGTGTTTGATTTATAAAAAGGATTTTTAAATCTTGATATTTTATCTATATATTTATTAATATTTTTTATTAAACTTTTAGGATTTGGTTCAGTTTGGATTATACTTTTTGAAAAAATTCTACCTTTTTGTCTTTCACCGATATTTAGTGTATATTTGGCAAAACTTGGCATTTCCAATATTCCACTTGAAGAGTTTCCCAACATCAAATTACTTGAATTGAGGAGTGAAAAATATTTTTTTTGACCTAAATTAGCAAAGACTTTGCAGTTTTGATTATTTAAAGAAAAATCAATAATTTTTTTTTTAAAAATATCAACATTTGTATCAATGCTTGGCAACGTAAAGACGAAGCATACGTTTTTAAAATATAATATTGTTTTAAATATACTTGTTAAGCTTTCTTCTGATTTTTTTAGTGTGTGTATTTCTGGATAATAATTTACTACAACCAATTTTTTATATACTTTGCTTATTTTTAATATTTCTTTTAATTTGTCTTTAGAATAAATTTCAACTTTTTTTACAGCATCTGCACCAAGACCTCCGCTGATAATAATATTATTTTTATTTTC
>Ga0160423_10001042_pt1 | contig 23037 bp, 17 predicted proteins | sample CRUFie14St8metaG_FD_108191 | JGI IMG/M metagenome (GOLD analysis project Ga0160423, IMG submission 108191) | Marine microbial communities from the Costa Rica Dome - CRUD Field 142mm St8 metaG | ecosystem: Environmental > Aquatic > Marine > Oceanic > Photic zone | place: Costa Rica: the Eastern...
TTTAATCAATTTAATGTTCCCAAAATCAATATCGTCAATTAAAACTTTATCATCAGAAACATAACCTAATTCATAAAAAGGAAATTTGAATTTTTTTAAGGTTTTTTTAAACTCCCTTTTATTCTTTGGGTTAATTGAAACTAAAATTCTACTTTGAGACTCTCCAAATAAATATGCATCCTGTCTAAATAATTGGTCAGTATAAATCTCGCACCCTAATCCTTTGGGCATTAAACTCTCTACGAGAGAAGTAAATAACCCTCCCTCAGAAACATCATGAGCCGATTCTAAAAAATCATTTTTAATTAATACATTCATTACTTCGTGCAATTGATGTTCAATTTCTAGATCAAAATATGGAACTGAACTATTTTCAATGTTTAATATATTAACTAAGTACTCAGAACTAGAAATATCATCTTTAGAGGGACCTAAAAGAAATATTAAGTCTTTTTCATTTTTAAAGTCTAAAGTTGTAAAATGTTTTTTATTTTGCATAACACCTAGCATACCAATTGTTGGAGTTGGAAAACAAGGCTCTACACTGTCAGACTTACTTGTCTGATTATAAAAACTAACATTTCCACCAGTTACAGGGGTTTTAAACTTTTTACAAGCATTAGTCATACCTTGAATTGAACCAACAAATTGCCAATATACTTCAGGATCGTATGGGTTACCAAAGTTTAAACAATTTGTTACAGCTGTTGGCTTGGCGCCAGAACAAACAATATTTCTTGCAGCTTCAGCAACTGCTATCTCGCAACCAACTTGTGGATCAGCTTTTACATATCTAGAATTACAATCTACTGAAAATGCTAGGCTTTTATTGGTTCCTTTTAAATTTACAACAGCAGCATCAGAAGGATTATTAGTTGTCATATTTACTGTACCAACCATTGAATCGTATTGCTCATATATCCATTTTTTTGAGCAAATATTTGGAAGTGAAATAATTTGATGAGCAATATCAACAATATCGAATGGAATAGAAACATTATTAATATCAAACTTTTTTAATTCTTTGTAGTAAGCAGGTTCTTTATACTCTCTATGATAAACTGGAGCACCTCCACCTAAAACTAAAGATTCAGCAGGAACCTGAGCAACTATTTCTTTTTGATAATAAAAAATTAGATCCTTAGAATCAGTTACTTTACCAATTTTCTCACAATTTAAATCCCACTTTTCAAAAATCTTTTGAACTTTTTTTTCATTTCCTTTTTTGACAACCACTAACATTCTTTCCTGAGACTCAGATAATAAAATTTCAAATGGCTTCATATTTTTTTGTCGAGTCGGAATTTTATCTAAATTGATTTCCATTCCACAATTTCCAGACGCACTCATTTCAGAAGTTGAACAAATGATGCCAGCGGCACCCATATCTTGCATTCCAACGATTGTATCTGATAGACTTAATTCCATAGTAGCTTCTAATAGCAACTTTTCTTGAAATGGATCACCTACTTGAACTGATGGGATATCATCTACTGAATCCTCAGTTAAATCTTTTGATGCAAATGCAGCGCCATTAATTCCATCTTTACCAGTTGATGAGCCTACAATAAATACTGGATTATCTTTACCTGAAGCAATAGCAGAAATTACATTTTTAGTGTTAACAACACCTGCTGAAAAAGCATTCACTAAAGGATTTGTATTATAGCTTTTATCAAAATATGTTTCACCACCAACGATTGGTATTCCAAATGAGTTACCATAATCACCAATTCCTTTGACTACTCCTTTCATCAACCATTTAGTGTGAGGGAGATTTATATCGCCAAATCTTAATGAATTTAATTGAGCAATAGGTCGAGCGCCCATCGTGAATATATCTCTATTAATACCACCTACTCCAGTCGCAGCTCCTTGATATGGCTCTAAAGCAGACGGATGATTATGCGATTCAATCTTAAAAACACAGGCTTGACCATCGCCAATATCTACTAAACCTGCATTTTCTTCACCTGCCTCTACTAGAATTTTTGAACCTTTTTTAGGCAACTTCTTTAACCAGGCAATTGAATTTTTATAAGAACAGTGTTCTGACCACATAACAGAAAAAATACACAATTCTGTGTAGTTTGGAACCCTGTTTAAAATTTCACAAATTTTATCATACTCTTCAGCCAAAAGACCCATTTCAACAGCATCACCTAAATCTGCATTTTTTTGAGTAAATTTTTTCATATTCCTGAAAAATTAATTAATTATTCTACAATTAAAAAATAATATAGAAATAAAAATTTAAGTTTTAAATTTTTATTTTCTTAAATTGTAAACATAACCCCTAATTTTTTGTTAATGGAAGATGTAAAAATTTATAATCTTGATAGAAGATACGCTGATCTGTTTGATAAAGAAGATATGATCGCAGGAAGAAATAATGGCGTTTGGAAAAAATACAGCTGTAGTGAGTATATTCAAACAAGTGATTCAATTGCATATGCATTATTAAATCTTGGATTAAACAAAGGAGATAAAATATGTATAATTTCAAATAATAGAACGGAATGGAGCTTGTGCGACATGGGTATAAATAAAATAGGAGCTATTAACACTCCACTTTATGCAAATTCAACAAGAACGGACTATAAATACATAATAAACGATTCTGAAGCAAAATTAGTTTTTGTTGAAAATAAAGAAATTTATGAAAAAATTGAAGGCCTTGAAGATGAAATCCCCTCTTTAAAATTTATCTATTCTTTTGAAGAAATAAAAAATGTAAAAAATTGGAATGATTTAATTGAATTGGGTATTACAAATCCGAGAAGTGATGAAACTGAAAAAATTCAAAGTAGCATTTCTGAGGATGACCTTTTCACCCTAATTTACACATCTGGAACAACCGGAAACCCAAAAGGAGTTATGATAACTCACTCTAATATTTTAAGTCAAATCATTGCTCTTGACGAGAAACTTGATTGGACTAAAAAGGATAGAGCAATTAGCTTTTTACCTCTATCACACGTGTTTGAAAGAATGGTTGAATACTTTTATATGTACAAGGGAGTTTCTATTTATTATGGAAATATAGACACTATTGGTGAAGACTTGAAAATAATTAAACCCACAGTCATGCCAACTGTACCTAGATTATTGGAAAAAGTATTTGACAAGATCATGACAAAGGGAGAATCGCTTAAAGGTTTAAAAAGAAAATTATTTTTTTGGGCCGTTAATCTTGGATTAAACCATGAATATGATGGTAAAAATGGTTTCATTTATGAAATAAAATTAAAAATAGCTAATAAAATTATATTTAATAAATGGAGAGAAGCTGTTGGTGGTAGAATTAGAATGATTATTTCTGGTTCAGCCGCACTACAAGAAAGGCTTGCTAAAATTTTTACAGCAGCTAAAATGCCTGTCAGCGAAGGTTATGGTTTAACAGAGACTTCTCCGGTTATTTCTGTTAATTTTGCACGCTCTAAAGAAAAACACTATGGTACTGTAGGTACTATAATAAGTGGGGTCAAAGTGAAAATTAATCACGAAGAAGGAATGAGAGATGGAGAAGGAGAAATTCTAGTAAAAGGACCCAATGTAATGTTAGGCTACTATAAAAAACCAGAAGAAACTAAGAAAGTGATTGATGATGACGGATGGTTTCACACAGGTGATATTGGAACACTTATTGATGATAAATATCTTAAAATAACTGATAGAAAAAAAGAAATTTTTAAAACTTCAGGAGGAAAGTATATAGCGCCACAAGTCATGGAAAATAAATTTAAACAATCAATATTTATAGAACAAATTATGATTATTGGAGAAAATGAAAAACATCCAGCCGCATTTATTGTACCTGATTTTAATTATTTAAAAGATTGGAGTAAATCTAATAACTTAAATTACTCTAAAAACAATGAAATAATTAGCAACAATGTTATAATTGAATTATTTGAAAATGAAGTAAAAAAATATAATGAGAACTTTAACCATTATGAAAGAATTAAAAAATTTGTTTTACTTAAAGAGCCATGGACTCCAGACGGTGGAGAACTCACTGCAACTATGAAGCTCAAAAGAAGAAGTATTTTAGAAAAGTATAAAGATTTATATAATAAAATATATGGATAAAATGAATAAAAAAATTACTAAAGTTGTTGTAATAGGTTCTGGTATAATGGGCTCCAGAATTGCTTGTCATTTTGCTAACATTGGAGTTGAAGTACTATTATTGGATATTCTTAACTCTGATGAGGAAGAAATAAAAGAATCAACATTTTTAAGAAATAAAATAGTCAATGAATCTTTAAAAGACACTCTTAAATCGAAACCTTCACCTATTTATTCAAAGAAGTTTATTAATAGAATACAAACTGGTAACTTGACTGATGATATTGAAAAAATATCAGACGCTGATTGGATTATAGAGGCAATAATTGAAAACCTTGAAATAAAAAAAACATTATTTAATAACATAGAAAAATATAGAAAGAAAAACTCAATCATTAGCTCAAATACATCTGGGATCCCTATAAATCAAATGACTCAAGGTAGATCAGATGATTTTTGTAAGAACTTTTGTGGAACCCATTTTTTCAATCCTCCTAGATATCTAAAATTATTAGAAATTATTCCGTCCCAAAAAACAAATCCTGATTTAATAAATTTCTTGATGAGCTATGGAGAGAAATTTTTGGGAAAAAAAACAGTTCTATGTAAAGATACACCAGCATTTATTGCCAATCGAATTGGTATAGCGGGAATCGCAAGTTTATTTAATATCATTAAAGAAATAGACCTTTCAATTGAAGAAATTGACACGTTAACTGGAACGATTATCGGTAGGCCAAAATCTGCAACATTTAGAACCTGTGACCTTGTAGGACTAGATACATTAAATAACGTTGCAAAGGGTGTATATGAAAATTGTTCCAACGATGAAAATCGTAACATTTTCAATTTGCCTTCATTTATTGAAAAAATGATTAAGAATAAATGGTTAGGAGACAAAACAAAACAAGGTTTCTACAAAAAAACAAAAGACAAAAATGGAAAAAGAAAAATTTTATCGCTTGATTTATCTACTTTTTCATACTCAGAAAAAAAGAAAGTAAAATTTGAAGTAATAGGAAAAGCAAAAAAAATTAAAAACCTAAAAAATAGGTTTAATGTTTTAATTAGTGGAAACGACAAAGCATCTAACTTTTATAAAAAAATGTTTGGAATGATGTTTTCTTACGTCTCTAACAGAGTTCCTGAAATATCAAATGACATTTACAAAATTGATGATGCTATGAAAGCGGGCTTTGGTTGGGAAATGGGGCCTTTTGAAATTTGGGATTCTATAGGAATTAATAAAGGAATTGATCTTATTAAAAGAGAGAACCTTACAATACCTAAATGGCTAGAAAAAACGACTAATCTAGATTCTTTTTATAGTATAGAGGATGGTAATAAACAATTTTATGAAATAACTGAAAATAGAAAATCTGACGTTCCAATATTAAATAAATTCATATTACTAAATAATCTTAGATCAAAAAATGTTTTATGGAAAAATGATGGCGTTTCTGTTTTTGATATTGAGGATGGAGTCTTAAATATTGAATTCCATACCAAAATGAACAGTATAGGAGAGGATGTAATTAATGGTGTGCAAAAAGGAATTGAAATCGCGGAAAAAAATTATCGAGGCATTGTTATTGGTAATCAAGGAGCTCACTTTTCTGCTGGTGCTGATATTAGTATGATTTTCACTTTAGCTGTAGAACAAGAGTACAAAAAACTAGATTTAGCCATAAAAACATTTCAAGACACATCCATGTTAATTAGATATTCAAGCATTCCAATCGTTGTTGCCCCTCATGGATTCACTTTCGGCGGAGGTTGTGAGTTTACTCTTCACGCAGATGCAGTACAATGTGCAGCAGAAACTTATATGGGCCTTGTGGAATTAGGTGTAGGATTAATTCCAGGTGGAGGAGGGACTAAAGAAATGGCACTCAGAGCATCTGATGCTTATTATGAAGGTGATATTGAATTACCAAGACTAAAAGAATACTTTTTAAATATTGGACAAGCAAAAGTAAGCACATCTGGTCAAGAAGCATTTGAATTAGGTTATTTAAGAAAAGGGATTGATAGTATAAGTATTAATACTGAAAAACAAATACAAGATGCAAAAGAAAAAGTTATTCTTCTAGATAATTCTGGTTACACTAAGCCCATTAGAAGAAAAGACATAAAAGTTTTAGGCAATCAAGCTTTAGGTATGTTTATTGTTGGTGCTGACAGCTTTAAAGAAGGTAATTATATAACTGAACATGAAAAGTTAATGTCTGAAAAATTAGCTCATGTACTTTGTGGCGGAAACTTGTCCTCTCCAACAATTGTATCTGAACAATACTTATTAGATTTAGAAAGAGAAGCTTTTCTTTCATTGTGCGGTGAAGAAAAAACTTTACAAAGAATTAAATATATGTTAGAAAAAGGAAAACCCTTAAGAAATTAAAATATGGAAGTTTATATTGTACAAGCATATCGAACAGCAGTTGGAAAATCAAAAAAAGGAAAATTAAAATTTACAAGACCTGATGATTTAGCATCTCAATTAATAAATAAAATGACCTTAAAAATTCCACAGCTAGATAAAAATTTAATTGATGATGTAATAGTTGGAAACGCCACTCCTGAAGCAGAACAGGGTTTAAATATAGGAAGATTAATTTCTTTAACTGGACTAGACACTGTAAAAGTACCTGGAATGACTGTAAATAGATTTTGCTCATCTGGGCTTGAAACTATTGCAATTGGCGCTAGTAAAATACATGCTAATATGGCCGACTGTATTTTAGCTGGCGGAGTTGAAACAATGTCACCAATACCATTTGGAGGCTGGAGAATAGTTCCTAATTATAAAATTGCTAAAAAAAACCCAGATTGGTATTGGGGTATGGGAACTACTGCTGAAGCAATTGTGAAAAAATATAAAATAAGTAGAGAGGATCAAGACTTATTTGCTTACGAATCTAATATGAAAGCAATTAATGCAATTGAAAATGGTTTATTTAAAAAAGATATAATTCCTTATGATTTAACAGAAATTTTCTTGGATGAAAATGAACAAAAACAAAAGAAAACAATTTCTTTTGATACCGACGAAGGGCCTAGAAAAGATACGACTTTAGAAAAATTATCTAAGTTAAGACCTGTTTTTTCAAAAAATGGAACTGTGACCGCTGGAAACTCTTCTCAAACATCGGATGGAGCTGCTTTTATTTTATTAATGTCAGAAAGAATGGTAAAAAAACTAAATGTAAATCCAATTGCTAAAATGATTTCTTATGCAGTTTCTGGAGTTGAGCCAAAGCACATGGGAATAGGACCTGTAGAAGCAATCCCTAAAGCTTTAAAAAAAGCAAATCTACATATTAATGATATTGAACTGATTGAACTTAATGAAGCTTTTGCATGCCAATCTCTTGCTGTAATCAGAGAATCAAAACTAAATCCAGAAATTATTAACGTTAATGGTGGCGCAATTGCATTGGGACATCCCTTAGGTTGCACAGGAGCTAAATTAACCGTTCAATTACTAAATGAAATGAAAAGAAGAAAACAAAAAATAGGTATGGTAACTATGTGCGTTGGTACAGGTCAAGGTGCGGCGGGAATATTTGAATTATTAAACTAAGTATATGAAAGAGAATCTTAAGGGCGGAGGTTTTTTAACCTCAGAAACAAAAGCAAATGAAATATTTATCTTAGAGGAATTCAATGAGGAGGCTAGAATGATGCTAGATGCAACTAGAGAATTCAATGAAAAAGAGATTAAACCAAATATTTTTGAATTTGAGAAAAAAAATTATGCTCTAACTGAAAAGTTAATGAAGAAAATTGGAGAAATGGGGCTTTTAGGTATAACTGTTCCAGAAAAATTCGGAGGATTAGGTATGGGGCTAAATGTTTCAATGTTAATATGCGGAGAAATTAGCAGCTACTCTGGATCAATCGCTACAGCATATGGCGCTCATACAGGTATTGGAACACTTCCCATTTTATTTTATGGAAGTGAAGAAGTGAAAGAAAAATTTTTACCTAAAATTTGTTCAGGTGAATGGATGTCATGCTATAATTTGACTGAGCCTAATGCAGGATCAGATGCAAATTCCGGGAAAACAGTAGCAGTTTATAATGAAGAAAATGAATGCTACGAAATAACTGGTCAAAAAATCTGGATAAGTAATGCTGGATTTGCAGAAGTTTTTATTGTTTTTGGTAAAATTGATGATGATGAAAACATAACAGGATTCGTTCTAGAAAAATCAAAATCAAATGGAATTACTCTTGGTGAAGAAGAATCTAAGCTAGGTTTACATGCATCATCTACTAGACAAGTTTTCTATGATAAAACTGTTGTTTCAAAAAATCAAATGTTAGGTATTAGAGGAAATGGATTTAAAATTGCTTTAAATGCATTAAATGCTGGAAGGATAAAACTTGGGGCTGCTACTGGAGCTGCTGCAATAAAAGTATTAAATGAGTCAATTAAATATGCAATAGAAAGAAAGCAATTTGGAAAATCAATTTCTGATTTCGGAGCAATTCAAGAAAAATTAGCTAATATGGCGACATCTATATATACAACTTTTTCTGGATTATATAGAGCTGGATATAACATTGAACAAAACACAAAAAGACTAGAAAGTTTAGGAATAGAGGAATGTGAAGCAAAAAAAGATGGTGTTTTAGAGTACTCAATTGAGTGTTCAATTATAAAAGTACACGGCTCTGAAGTAATAAGAGACGTTTCTGACGAAGCTATACAAATATTTGGAGGCATGGGCTTTTCAGCTGAATCAATTGTTGAGCCAGCTTATAGAGATGCTAGAATTTCTAGAATTTATGAAGGAACTAATGAAATTAACAGAATGTTAATTATAGGAATGCTTATTAAAAAAGCAATTAAAAAAGAAATTAATTTATTTTCAAAGGCAAAGGAAGCAGGTAAAGAGTTAACAAATATTTTTTCTTTTTTAAAAAAAGAAAAAATTAATGGGATACTCAAAAACGAAAAACATTCAATTAAAAAAATTAAAAAATTAATCCTAATTCTTTTGGGGAAATGTTCTCAGGTATTCAAAAAAGACTTAGAAAAAGAACAAGAGATAATGTTAAATTTAGCTAACATGATAATTGACTTATATATGGCTGAATCTAGTCTACTTAGAACCGAAAAACTAATTATAAAAAACGGTGAAAATGAACATGAAACTCAAGTATTGATGAGTAAAAATTATCTATATAAAACTTTAAATACCTGCTACCAATCAGGTTTTGAAATTATACAATCTATACCATTGTCTAAAATTGAAAAAAAAGTTTTAATGAAAGGCTTAAGTATGTACACTAAAAAACCTGATTATAACATAAAGGAAGTTAGAAGAAAGATTGCGTTAGATCTAATTAACAATAAAAAATATAGATTTCATATTTAAAGAAAACTACTTTTTATTTTTTACTTGATTTATTAAAAACAACAAATAATTCCTATGATCTTTTGTTGACTGATTTCCATATTTTAAACTCAAATTATTTTTTATCCAATCTAAGCTATTATACACAGCTGCTTTAGAAATATTATCATAAGAGTTTCTTTCAAGAATGTAAATTAGTTTAGTAACATATTCAACTTGAAGATTCATTCTTGTTAAACTAACAGATTTTGATCTATCATCTAAAAAAATTGAATTTGTTAAGTCTCTAAAAAATTTATTTACGTTGTAACTGTTTCCATAAAAACTACTGTTTGAAATTCTAGTTAAAACATTTGGGTGTAACAACTGACTTAAAACTTTTTTTTGTCCATAAAGAACTAATGATAATATTTTTGGATCCTCCCCTGAGGATCTAAAATTAAAACCTCTTCTCTGAGACTGTAAAAAGGGAACTAAATCCTCAAAAACAACTAATTTTTCATCACTAAAAGCATATTTTGATAAAGCATCCATTGCTTTAAGTTGGTCTTGTAATGGAACAACAGAATATGGGTTGTTTTTTGTATTCTGACCAATAAATGAACGATCAACATATACTCCTCCAATTTGACGAGAAATAATATCTAAACAAGTAAAATAATTACTTACTAAAGAATAAAAGGACCTTTTAAACCTTTCATAAGACTCTCCTTCAAAACTATATTTATCTTTTAAGCCTGGTATAATAGAATTAATTAAATCCATTTTTTCAATTGAATGTTGAACAGGGTCACTAGATAGATCATTTATCATTGCATTTGGATCAACACCCTTGCCAGGAGAACGCATATCATCAGCATCATTAGCAAAAGCTAAAGAAGGCTGAATAGACTTAGATAATATCCGATTTAATTCTTCTTCTTCATTTTCCTCAAAAACTGAGTAACCATATTCTATCGCCCAGTGATCATATGGGCCAGGCGTAACATCATAAAAAAGACCTTGTAAATCATTTTCAGAAGAAATATTTATTGCAGGATATTCCATTACTGAAGAACATAATCCTTTTTCTTCAATTACTTTTTTATTTTTAAGTTCATCGTTAGTTAACAAAGTACTTCCTTTAAAGTTATGACTTAAACCTAAAGTGTGACCTACCTCATGCAACACTAACCTGTATAATGACTGCCTAACCATTTCTTTTTTCATACTTTCCCCAAGATTTAACAAATCAATACAAGTGGATGCAAATGCGTTTTGTTTTTGAGATTCTTTGGAAACAAAACATTGATGATCATCAAAGTCTGTTAATGATTCTACTTGGTTGTATGAATCTTGATTTTCATATAAATAATCATACTTAATTCTATTGGTTATATAAACCCACTCTAACATTATGTCTGCACCAATTATTTCTCCTGTTCTGGGATTTACAAACGAAGGCCCATAACCGCCAAAAGGAGGATTAGGTGATGATGTCCACCTTAAAACATTATAACGAATATCTCCTGCATCCCAATCTGCATCATCAGGTTGTATTTCAACTTTAATTGCATTTGAAAAACCAGCTGATTCAAAGGCTAAATTCCATGATTCAACTCCTTCTTTAATTATATCTCTAAATTCATAGGGCGTTGTGTTTTCAATCCACCAAACAATAGGATTCTTAGGGTCTGACAGTTTTTGTTTTGGATTTTTCTTTTCTAAATTCCACCTATGAATCATATCTTTGTAATTAATTTGATCAATGCTAGTCATGTCATTTGTTTGAGTATGAAAATATCCAATTCTGGGATCATCCATCCTAGGTTTATAGTCATTTTTTGGAAGATTAATCAAACTATGTTGTATTTTAACAGTAACTACTCTTGAATCTGTTATGGCTTGACTCCCTCTTTTGTTTGGGTATTTATTCTCATAAACATAATCTACAATAACGTCAGTATTTTCAGGGTAATTTTTTATTGAACTATATCTAGTTTTACTCTTGCTTAGGGAACCTAATTTAAAACCTTTATAGCCGGGAGGGTACGACGACTTCACTTGTTGGAATGACTCAGATAAAAATATCTTATCTGCATCAATTAAGAATTTTGTACTATCATCATTATAAGCTATTATTTCTTCACTAATAATTAGTGGCTCATTAATATTTGATTTAGAAGATTTACTTAGTGGATTTTTAGGATCAAAATAATAACTACTATTTTCTACAACTATGTCAATTTTATTAAAAAATTTTTTCAATTTAATTATTTTTGAGCCTCTAAAACCCCCTTTAAATTTCCAGGCATCAACAACTCCATCTTCTACATAACTAAAATAAATAAAGTCACTTTCTAATTGAGAATTATCAATTTCAATGAAAGATTTTCCATTATCCTTGGATTGATAAATGTTAAATAAGCCCTTAAATTTTATACAATCCTTAGTTTTTTCAAGAATCGAATTTTTATTTTCTTTAACTTTTTCAGTTGTTTTTTCTTTACTTTTTTTCTTTTTAAATAATCCTTGAGCTTTCAAATTTTGTGAAAATAAAAAAGAAAAACATAAGAAAACATATAATAGTTTATTCATGACAAAAAATTTTACTAAAACAAAAGTAATCATTTTAGTAACTTTATGTAAAAATAGACTAACATGAATTTTATAAAATCAGAAATTGAAAAATATTGTTTGAATAATAGTAGTCCTGAGTCTTCAATTCTAAAAAAACTTTCAAGAGAAACTAATCATAAAATTTTAATGCCTAGGATGTTGAGTGGTCACTATCTAGGTTTATTGTTGAAACTCATCATAAGTTTTAAAAAACCAAAAAAAATTCTTGAAATTGGTATGTATACAGCTTATTCTACAATTTGCATGGCGCTTGAATTGCCAGAAGATGGTGAAATTCATACAATTGAAAAAAATGAAGAAATAATAGATTTCTCAAAAAAATATTTAAAAGAAAGTAATGTCGAAGATAAAGTACATATACATATTGGAAAAGCAAAAGAAGTTTTAAAAAACCTTAATTTAAAATTTGATTTAATTTTTATTGATGCTGATAAAAAGAATTATTGTTTATACTATGAATTATGTATTTCAAAATTAAATCCAGGTGGGCATATAATAATAGATAATGTTTTATGGAGCGGAAAAGTATTAGATAAAACAAACATAAAAGACATTGAAACAAATGAAATTGTTAAACTAAATGAAAAAATAACTAATGACCCAAGAGTTGAAAATATTCTTTTACCAATTAGAGATGGTATAATGATATGTAAATTAATTTAAATGATAGACAGAGTTTATATTTTTTGGCTAATCCTTGTTGTTTTATGGAATGTTATGTTTCCAAAGGCAAATCCATGGTTAGATATTTTGGTTGCCGTAGTTCTTTCTTTGCTTAGTTACAAAATGAGAAAAAAATAATTTAAAAACTGTATATGCTATTATAAAACCAAGTAATGACCCAAAAATAACGTCCAAAGGAAAATGTTTTCCGACATAAATTCTGCTGTAGCAAATAACTACTGCCCAAATAATTAAAATATCCTTAAACCAACGTTTTAAGTTAGGAAAAGTAAAAAAAATTATGCTTACTAAAGCTACTGTATTTGATGCATGACCAGAAACAAAACCATATAAACCACCTTTGTCAACCAATACTCTACAAGCATTAGAAATTTCTGGATCCCAACAAGGTCTTAATCTTTGAAAGACTTCTTTAAAGGCGTAAAAATGAATAAAATCTGTTAAAATGAATGTTAAAAAAATACAAAATAATATTAAATACTTGTTTTTTTTTTGATGTTTAGTAACTAAATATATTATTACAGGAATTGTAATTAATGTCATATTGGTACTATTAGTTATAAAAACAAAAAAATCGTCAAATAAGGAGCTTCCATTATTTAGATATAAAAATATTTTTTTATCTATTTCAATTAATAAATCAATCATGTTTAGGATTTAAAATAGACCATATTTTATCTTTTAAATCTAATAAGCCAGTATTTGAGATTGAAGAGATTAATACGTGAGGGATTTTTTTATTAATAGTCTTTAAAACCTTTTTTTGTTGTTTTTCGTCTAATAAATCACATTTTGAAACAACTAAAATTCTTTTTTTTAACAACATAGTTTTATCATATTTTTCTAATTCATCTAATAAGATCAAATATTGTCTCATAATATCTTTTACATTTACAGGGATTAAAAAAACTAAACATGAATTTCTCTCAATATGCCTCAAAAATCTGTGACCTAAGCCCTTACCTTCACTTGCCCCTTCAATTATTCCAGGAATATCTGCCATAATAAAAGAATGTTCATTTCTGTAATCCACAATACCTAAATTTGGTACTAATGTAGTAAACTCATAATCAGCTATTTTAGGTTTTGCGGATGATAAAACTGATAATAAAGTAGACTTTCCGGCGTTGGGAAAACCGACTAAACCAACATCTGCTAAAATTTTCAATTCAAATGAAAATTTTCCTTCACCGCCCAATTTCCCTGATTGTGAAAAGCGAGGAGTTTGACGTGTAGCATTTTTAAAAAAAGCATTACCCTTCCCCCCTATTCCACCATGTAACAAAATATTCTCCTCTAAATCATTTTCTATTTCAAAAATCACTTTATTAGTTTCCAAATTTTTAACAACTGTTCCTAATGGAACATCAATATAAATATCTTTACCCTGGGCTCCGGTACTCAAACTTTTACCTCCACTTTGACCACTACTTGCCTTTATATGTTTTGTATACTTTAAATGTAATAATGTCCATTTATTTCTGTTTCCTCTTACGATAATATGCCCTCCTCTTCCACCATCTCCACCATCAGGACCACCCTTGGCGGTAATTTTATCTCTTCTTAAATTAGCTGATCCACTTCCGCCATTTCCAGATTTGCAAAATATACTCACATAATCAACAAAATTGCTTTTAATAGACATCCTTAATTATTAATATTTTTTTCAATTAAATTAAATATTTCATATTTAACGTCTGATATTGATCTTGAGCCATCTACCTTGAAGTATTTATTTTGCATCATGTAATATTCTTTCAGGATTTCAGTTTGATTTTTATATATTTTTATTCTGTTCAAAATAATATTTTTATTTTGATCATCTTTTCTATTACTATCCCTTCCTCTTTTTAAAAGTCTTTGCACTAACTCACTCTTAGGAACATCAATACTTACAAGAAAAGATATATTTTGACCAATATTTGATAAAAAAACATCTAAAGCTTTAGCTTGTTCAATAGTTCTAGGAAATCCATCAAAAAGAAATCCATTTTCGGATTTTACATCTTTAATCTTTTCTGCCAACATATTAATAGTTATTGAATCGGGAACAAGTTGACCTTTATCTATGTATAACTTAGCCTCTATTCCCAGAGCAGTTTTATTTTTAATATTCTCTCTAAATATATCTCCTGTTGACAAATGTTTCAAATTGTATTTTTTTACAATAAATTCTGATTGCGTCCCTTTTCCACAACCTGGAGGGCCAAAAATTAAAATATTTAGCATGTTTCAATAGATTTATTTACAATTTAACAAGAAAAAATTAAAATAATTTATTGCATTAATCCTTTTTTTTTGCACTAAAAGTTTAAATTTACTTTTTTAAAAAAAGAAAATATGAAAGCAGTAGTAAGTATAATAATGGGAAGCACTTCTGATTGGCCAGTAATGAAAAAAGCAGCTGACTTTTTTGAATCAATGGAAATTCCTTTTGAAGTAAATGCATTATCAGCCCACAGAACACCTGATGAGGTTGAAAAATTTGCAAAAAAAAGTGTTGAAAATGGAATTAAAGTAATTATTGCTGGTGCGGGTATGGCAGCTCATTTGCCAGGTGTAATTGCCGCTATGAGTCCTCTACCTGTTATTGGAGTACCGATTAAAGCTTCTCTTGATGGTTTAGACTCACTTTTAGCCATTGTACAAATGCCACCTGGCATTCCAGTAGCTACAGTAGCTATCAATGGAGCACTTAATGCAGGTATTCTAGCAGCTCAAATGTTAGCAACAAATGATAGTGAAATGTTCAATAAAACTTTAGTCTACAAAAGTGATCTAAAAAATAAAATTGTAAAAGCTAATCAAGATTTAGAAAAAGAGAAATTTAAATTTAGAGTTTCCTAATTTAAAATCCACTTAATTTTATTGCAATTGCTAAAAGAAGTATCCCAAAAACTCTTCTTAAAATTTCTATTCCAGAGGGACCGAGAAGTCTTTCTATTGGTAGAATTAATCTAAGTACGATAAATATAAATACGACATTAATCATTATACCTAGAAAAATTTCTAAGTAAGAATAACCATCAATAGATTTTAGAGAAAGTAAAGTAGTTAAGGTTCCAGCTCCAGCAATTAAAGGAAATGCAATTGGCACAACTTCACTTACTTTTTGAGCTTTTTTTGCTGGTTTAAATAATTCAACATTCAAGATCATTTCAATTGCAATAAGAAATATTATAATCGCGCCAGCGAGTGAAAAGGATTTTAAATCAATTCCAATTAAGTTTAAAATTTCCTCTCCAATAAATAAAAAAATCAACATTATCAAAGTTGATATCCATGTAACTTTAAATGCATTTATTTGTCCAGCTTTTTGTTTTATACTAATCATTAAAGGAATATTTCCTAAAATATCAATAACAGCAAATAATGTTAATGTAATAGTTAGCAGATCTGTAAATTGAACCATATATATATTTTTTGACAAATCTATAAATATTACTAATCTTAACTAATTTTAATGCCTATTTTTTTTAAATGAGTCCAAAATTTAGGGTAAGATTTATTTACAACTTCAGGATTTTTAATTATAATATTTTTTGAAATTATCACTAATGGAGCAAAAGAAAGCGCAACTCTATGATCAAAATGAGTATCAATCTTTAGATTTTGTAAATTTTTATTTGCAGGGCTCATAGAGAAAGACTTGTTTCTTAACACGACCTTAACATTCAATTTTTCAAGCTCTTTTTTCATAACTAACAATCTGTTGGATTCTTTAAACTTTAAATTTTCTATTCCCGTTAATTTTAATTTAATTGACAATCCTAAACATGTAATTATATATGTAAAAGCTAGATCTGGCGTATCAGAAGTATTTAAATGGATAAATAAAGGTTTTTTAAATCCTTCATTTTTTTGCAAATAAACATAATTCTTTCTAAAGAAAGTTTTAACACCAACAATAGAAAAAAAATTAATTAAAGCTGAGTCCCCTTGCAAACTATTTATTTTAAACTTAGAACATTTAATAATTTTATTTTTAGAAAATGCAATTATTTGATAAATATATGATAGAGATGTCCAATCAGATTCAATATCATCATAATTTTTTAAGTACGGTGATTCCTTAATTTCTATAAATTTTTTATTTAATGTCATGTTAATTCCACATGATTTCATCATTTTAATAGTCATATCAAAAAAAGACTTTGATACAATTTTTCTATTTATTTTTAATCTTAAGCCACCTTTCACATATGGAGCGATTAAAGCTAGCCCTGAAGCAAACTGACTACTTTCATTTGAATCAATTATCAGCTCATTAAATTTTAAGTTCGCACCCTTAATTGTTAAAGGAATTTGATATTTTTTTGAATGGAAAGTAAAGTTGACTCCTAGTTTTTGAAGGTTTACAATTAAATTTTTTAGAGGTCTTTTAGCTAAGCTTAAATCACCATCAATAAAAAATGATTTTTTTTCTAAAGATAGAGCACATAACAAAAACCTAAGAGTTGTACCACCGTCTTTTACATTAATTTTAGATTTTAAATTATTTAAAATTTTATTTAAGGTTCTTGTATCATTTGAATTAGAAATATTATTTAATTTTTTATTACTTAGTCTTAAAAACCTAATAATTAAAGATCTTTGAGAAATACTTTTTGAGCCACCCATAACTAACTCTAAGTTTGAATTAAATGACTTAAATTTTAATTCATATTTAGTCATAGTGAGAATTATAATATTTAATAGATTTTCTTACAATTTGGGTGCTTACGGAAACATCATATTTAACTTGTCCAATTTTTTTAATTAGAACCATTTTAATTTTATCTTGTTTATTTTTTTTATCGTTATATATGAATTTTATTATTTCTTCAATATTATTTACTTTACACAGAGGAAATCTAGAAATTAAAATACCTTTAATTTGATTAAATATTTTTTCAGGAAGGTGATTTAATTCTTTTGAAATATAAGACTCACAAATCATGCCTATTACAACACATATTCCATGACTAAATTTTGAATGATTTATTTGAGATGACTCTATAGCATGACCAATAGTATGTCCAAAATTTAAAGTTTTCCTTATATTCAAATCATAAATATCTTTTTCAATAATTTTATTTTTAACCTCTATAGATTTTTTTATTAAACTTTCGCAATTTAAATCAAATTTAAAGTCATTTTTTTCAAGTTGCTTCCAGATCACATTTTTGTGAATTAGTGAATATTTAAATATTTCTCCGTAACCAGAGATTAATTGATTCTTAGATAAAGTATTTAAAAATTCTGGTATTATTATAACTAGACGTGGAAAATAAAAAGTGCCTATTTTATTTTTAATATTATAAAAATTAATTGATGTTTTTCCTCCAATTGACGCATCAACTTGTGATAATAAAGTAGTTGGCACATTTACTAAGTTAATTCCTCTGTTATAAATTGAAGCTGTAAAAGAACCAATATCAGAAACAACACCACCACCTAAATTAATTAATAATGAATTTTTTTCTGCATTATTTTTAATTAATTCTTCAACGATATGTATAACAGTTTGAATTGATTTATATTTTTCACCACTTTTAATTTCAATAAAAAATGATGTTTTTAATATTGGAAAATATGAAAGAAAAAGATCAAGACATTTTTTTCTCACATTTACATCATAAAGAATAAATACTTTTTCATTTTTATATTCATTGAAAAATATTTCAGCTTTATGAAGTGAGGATTTTCCTAGAATTATGTCAGATTTTTTCAATATTTATTTCTTTTAACGAATTCATCAAATATAATTTAAAGAACTGAAAAACGTTAATTGTTGTTTTATATATTTGTAAATAATTATGTTTGAAAATACACAAATTGCTTTTGCTTCTAAATCAGAAAATGATTTAAAAAAATCTAAGAATTTATTTAAGCTACTTAGAAGTCCCACATTAGTTAAAATTGGAAAAGTTTGTTTACAAATAGCTATTTTTTTAAGAATTCCTATTAACTCAATTATAAAAAAATTATTTTTTAAACAATTCTGCGGAGGAGAGTCAATAGATGACTGCCAAAATTTAATTAATGAATTATCACAATTTAATGTTTACTCAACATTAGACTATTGTGTGGAAGGAAGAAAAAATACTGAGACAAAAAATAAGACATTTAAATCTATCTATAATACGCTTGAAGAAAGTACTGAAAATCCAAATATACCATTTTGTGTATTTAAATTAAGTGGTGTAATAACCCTTATAAGTGAATCCTATATTACAGACTTTTGGTGCAGGAAAAATACTGAAAAAGTAAAAAGTTTATTTAAAACTGCTTATGAAAAAAATATTCCTATTTTAATTGACGCTGAAGAAAGCTGGATACAAAATGGTATTGATAAGATAACGGAACTACTAATGAAAGAATATAATAAAGAAAAAGTTATTGTATATAACACAGTTCAGTTATATAGAAAAGATAGACTACACTACATAAAAAAACTTCATTTATTAGCAAAAAAAGAAAAGTTTAAAATTGGCTTAAAATTGGTTAGAGGGGCTTATATGGAAAAAGAGCGGCGTTACGCAAAATTGAATAAAACTATTTCACCAATTCATGAAACAAAAGAAGATTGCGACAGAGATTTTAATAATGCTTTGAAATATTGTATTCAAAACATAAATGATATCTCAATTTTTATCGGAACACATAATGAGCAAAGTTGTATCCTTGCTACAACTTTAATGGAAGAAAATCAAATTCAAAGAAATGATGAAAGAATTCATTTTTCTCAATTACTGGGAATGAGCGATCACATTACATATAACTTAGCAAAGGAAGGTTACAACACATCAAAATATATTCCATTTGGACCTATAAAAGAAATGATCCCATATCTAATAAGAAGAGCTGAAGAAAACTCCTCCGTTAAAGGTCAAACATCAAGGGAATTAAGTCTAATAAATCAAGAATTAAAAAGGAGAAAATTTAATAATGTTATTTGAAATTTAACTCATCTACATATAATTCTTCATCACATTTTTTAATAGAAAAATTTAAAATAATTTCATTATTTTTTGGAACAACTAAATATTCGTAACAAGGTTTTCGTGACAAAATATCAATTTCTGAAGTCCTGATTAAATTCATATAATAAATTGTATCAATACCTATTTCAGTTAGCGAATCTAAATCTTTTGACAAACGAACCTGTTTTACTAAAAAATTAACTACTTTATCATGTCCTTTAAAGTAATCAGCATATCCTTTTTGGATTTTTGATATTTTATCATCAGAAAAAATTAATCGAACAACAAAAAGACCAATTATTATTCCGAAAAAAAAAACAAACAATCTGAATGAAAATGGCATGATAAAATTATTTAAGGGTTTTGTAAGGTAAATTATACCAATCACCAATAACTTTATTTGTTAAATTACCATTAATAACATAAACTCCTTGAGAAATATTATCATTTTGTATGATTATATTTTTAACTCCTCCAAAACTTGCAATTTTTAAAAGAAGAATAGAAAAAATATTACTAAGCGCAAAAGAGGCGGTTCTTGCCATTCTAGAAGGGATATTTGGTACACAATAATGAATTACGCCATGTTTTTCAAATGTAGGATTATTATGACTTGTAATCTCAGATGATTCAAAACAACCCCCTCTATCAATACTTACATCAATGATTACAGAAAGTGGCTTCATCATTTTAACCATTTCTTCAGTGACTACACACGGTGTTCTTTCATCTTTTACTCTTATAGCTCCAATTACGACATCTGCTCTTCTTATTGCTTTTTGTAGTGCTTTTGGATGAATAATACTTGTATCTAGCCTAGAACCAAGTTTATCTTGAATTCTTCTTAGTTTATGTAAAGATGTATCAAAAATTTTAACAGAACACCCAAGTGCCTTAGCTGATCTTGCAGCAAACTCTCCAACAGTACCCGCACCGATTATCAGTATGTTAGTTGTACTAACTCCAGCAATACCGCCTAATAAAAGACCTTTTCCACCATTGAAATTACTTAATAACTCAGCAGCAATCAAAACAGAGGCGTTACCAGCAATCTCGCTCATTGATCTTACAACAGGAAAAATACCTTCTTCATCCTTTATATAATCAAATGCTATAGCAGTTGTTTTTTTATTTATCAGTTTTTGAAAATACTCTTTTTTTTGAATTTTTAACTGCAAAGCTGATATTAATGTTTTACCATTTTTCATCATATCCAATTCGGCAATATTAGGAGGAGAAATTTTCAAAACAATGTCTGATTGAAAAACCTCTTTTACATCATCAACAATCTCTGCACCTGCTTCACTATATTCATGATCTAAAAAACTACAAGAATCGCCAGCACCTCTTTCAAAAATAATTCTGTGACCATGATTAACGAGTAAAGCAACAGAATCGGGAGCAAGAGCAACTCTTTTTTCTTGTAAAAAAATTTCTTTTGGAATTCCAATACTTAATTTATGTTCTTGATATTTTTTTTCTAAAACTTCCTCTTGAGGAAGGTAAAAACCTGATTCGGAAAATGATAAGAATTCTTTATCCATTTTATTAAATTATAGTTAAAACTCTATTTTGTTTCTCAATTTTTATACTTAAAAATAAAACATCTTTATTAAGCAAAGGTAAAATTAATTCTGGCCATTCTATAAAACAATAAGAATCAGTGTCTAAATATAAATCTGTACCAATATCAAGAGCCTCTTGAAAAGAATTTAATCTGTAAAAATCAAAATGATATATTTTTTCATTCGATCTAGTTGAGTATTCATTAATTATTGGGAAGGTAGGACTAGAAACATGATCTATAACTCCTAAATTTTTACAAAAGTTTTTAACCAAAGTAGTCTTACCCACTCCCAAAGCTCCATCAATTGCAATTTTTCGACATGAACAATTAGAAAGAATGTTACAGGTTATTTTTTCTAAATCATTTAAATTGTTAATATTAAATTGTTTATTCATTTTTATTATTTAAATGCACAAATGGTATAATCATTTCCTCTAATGAAATACCACCGTGTTGATATGTATTTTTATAATATTTCACATAATGATTAAAATTATTTGGATAAGCAAAAAAATGATCAGTCCCAGCAAAAACAAAAGAAGAAGACACGTTAGTACTTGGTAAAAACACAGAATGTGGATTATCCACATGAAACACGTTTTTTGATTCAAAAGACATTCTTCGCCCAGTTTTATATCTAAGGTTATTAGATATATCTCTTTCTCCAATTATTTTAGAAGGTGTTTCAACATTAATTGTACCATGATCTGTAGTAATAATTAAATCAATATTTTTCACAGAAAGCACTTTAAACAAATCAAATAATGGTGAATTTTTAAACCAAGTCAAAGTCAAATCTCTGTAAGATTTTTCATTACCAGCTAGCTCTTTTATCATTTTTAAATCTGTCTTAGCATGTGATAAGTAATCAACAAAATTATAAATTATTATGTTTAAATCATTATTAAGTAAATCATTTACTTTTTCGACTATTTTTTTTCCTGCCTCTAAATTCAAAATTTTATTATACGTGAATTTATATGTTTTATTTTCCCTTTTTAATAACTCTTCAAATAATTCCTTTTCATATAAATTTTTTCCACCTTCTTCAAAATCTTCAACCCAATAATTAGGAAATTGTTTTTTAATTTGAGAAGGGTAAAGTCCTGAAAAAATAGAATTTCTTGCATACTGAGTAGAAGTTGGCAAAATACTACAATATGTTGAATCTTCAGAAACATTAAAAAATTGTTCTAAAAAAGGCTTGATTAACGTCCATTGATCCATTCTAAAATTATCAATTAAAACAAAAAATACAGGTTTGTTTTTAACTAATGGAAAAACCTTTTTTTTCATTAGTTTATTAGATAATAATGGAACTTCGTTTGTTTCATATTCTAACCATTCACGATAACTTTTTTTTATGAATTTAAAAAAAGAGGAATTTGCTTCCTTCTTTTGCATTAGCAAAACTTCTTGAATTGAATTATCTTCTAAATTATCTAAATCTAATTCCCAATTGATAATTTCTTTATACAAATTAACCCAATCTTCATACTTTTTAGCAGAACTTATTGATTGAGAAATTATTGAATAGTCTTTTCTATATTCAGTTTGAACTTTATTATGAATTAACCTATCAAAATCTAAATGTCTTTTAATACACGATAATATTTGATGGGGATTGACTGGTTTAATTAAATAATCAGTTATCTTACCGCCGATCGCGTCCTCCATAATTGATTCCTCTTCACTTTTTGTGATCATCACAACAGGAGTGTTTGTAATTTTTTTTATTTCAGAAAAGGTTTCTATGCCACTCAAA
>Ga0160423_10001043_pt1 | contig 23027 bp, 17 predicted proteins | sample CRUFie14St8metaG_FD_108191 | JGI IMG/M metagenome (GOLD analysis project Ga0160423, IMG submission 108191) | Marine microbial communities from the Costa Rica Dome - CRUD Field 142mm St8 metaG | ecosystem: Environmental > Aquatic > Marine > Oceanic > Photic zone | place: Costa Rica: the Eastern...
AAGAGTAACTGCTACATTAGCCAGAAATGGTGATTTAGTAAAAGAAATCTATGCTAACTTAACTGTAAACTGTAAACAAGATACAGCAGCAGCAGCATTAAGTGCTACTGATTGTACTAATTTAATTCAATGGGCTGAAGTAGAAATTGGAGGACAAACAATTGACAAACAATATTCACAATGGATGGACATCTATAATCAATTATTTGAAACTAATCATGATTACAGAGCTGCTTTAGATTCTGTTTCATTAGCAGAAAACACAGATACTGCAAATGCAAAAAATACACCAAATCTTAATGTATGTGTTCCATTAAGATTTTGGTTTAATAGAAACCCAGGTCTTGCTTTACCTTTAATTGCTTTACAATACCATGAAGTTAAAGTTAATATTCAATTAGCTGTAAAACAAACAATTTTAACAGAAGCAACTGATGGTTCTGGTGAAGAAACAGAACTTAGTGTAACTGATGGTGCTTTATTAGTAAACTATGTATACTTAGATACTGATGAAAGAAGAAGATTTGCTCAAGTATCACATGAATACTTAATTGAACAAGTTCAATTTACAGGTTCTGAAACTGTTAACAATAGTAATAATAAAGTTACATTAAATTACAATCATCCTGTTAAAGCTTTATTCTGGTCTGCTAGTTCTGCATTAGGAGCTGCTAAATTACAATTAAATGGACACGATCGTGCATCATCACAACCAGCAAAATATTATCAAATATTACAACCATATGAATCAGGTTTAGGACATTCTAAAGTTATGGATGCTGATAGACATTGGAGAGACCTTGGTGCAGTTTCACCAGTATATATGTATTCTTTTGCTTTAAAACCTGCTGAACATCAACCATCAGGAACTTGTAATTTCTCAAGAATTGATAATGCCGTATTAAATGTAACAGGAACTGTAAATAATACTACATTAAATGTATTTGCTCTTAACTACAATGTATTAAGAATTATGTCTGGTATGGGTGGTTTAGCTTACTCTAATTAAATTTAATATTTAGGTTTTCCTATTTGCTAAATTTAAAATCTTTTTTTTTAATATATCTAATAATGACAGCAGGTTTAATACAATTAGCTGTAAGTGGTGTTGAAGATGATTTTTTATATGAAAAACCTGAAGTTTCACACTTTAAAACCTTACATAAACATCATACACATTTTGCTAATGAATATATTAATGAAATTATTCCAAATTTTAATATTAATGATAAAAAAAGAATTTTAATTAAAAAAAAAGGAGATTTTATTCATCAAATGTATTTTCAAATTGAAGCAATTAAATATTTTGATAATTTACATAAACATCTTTTTATACAATTTAATTCTGAAAAATTAATAGATTTTATCAATAATGATAAACAATATATAATTAAAAATGTTAATAATCAAGATTTACACATTTATAAAAATATTTATTCTACTTCTAATAAAATTATATATCTTGACATTAATCAAAACAATATTATTCACGAAATTTATATTAATTCAATAAATAATGATAACGATAATAATCTAATTTATATTTCAAATAATGAAATTAAATTAAATATTAATTCATATTTAATACAAATATTTGATAATAATTCACAATTAATTGAACAATCTAATTCACAAACGAATATTTATAATTTTAATAATATTTTAGAACCAAATATATACAATATTGTTATTAATAATAATATTGAAATTAATTTTACTTATAAACAATATGATAGAAAATTATACACATTATATCCAAATTATATTTACAGAATAAATAATAATGACTTAAATGTTAGTAAAGTTAAACATAATCTTGTTGATTTAAATCATAATATTACAACAAACACATTAGATTTTGATAATATGTTAGTTGATAATTTAACTAATAATATTGATATTATTGATATAAAATTTAATAATTATATTAATTTTATTAAAATTGTTATTACACATAATGGAACACATAATTTTAATAAAGATGATTACATTTATATTGAAGATAATAATAGTAATAATCATATTTCACCATTCAATAAAATTTATAAAATAGACGAAATTATTAATAATACACATTTTTCTATTGTTTGCGAAACACAATTTAAAAATTATAATCTAATTTCACTAAATAATATTATTTTAAAATATTATCCCTTAATTAAATTTAATCAAAATCATAGTACAATTTACTTTGATTTTAATAAAAAAGTAATTATATCATTAATAGAATTAATACATAGTGTTACTGAAGATTCTAATATAATTAGTTTTGAAATATATGGTTCTAATGATTTCTTAAGTATGACTAAATACAATATTGATAATGATATATTTAAAAATTGGATTCTTATAGATACAGTTAATTTTAATGAAAAAAATATTAATATTTCACAATTAAATATTAACTATAATTTATTTCAATATTATAAACTAATTTTTCATTATGAAGATACAATAAAATTTTTTAAATATATTAACTTTTTTGAAAAAGAATTATGTAATATTAAAAATATTTATATTCAAGAAACTAATAATCAAATAAACAATAACATTTATAATAATACTAATTTAACAAAAACATTAAATAATATTAATTTAAATAATATTATATTATTTCCTAATAATTTAACTACTAATAGTGATAGAATTATTAATAATGTAGTTACTACTACAAATAATAATGGAATACAATTATTATTAAATATACATATTAAAAAATATTTAAATGTAAATTATGGTTTCATTTCAAATATTGAAATAGTTAATAATGGATTTAATTATAATTTAAATGATATAATTTATGTTTCAAAAGATTATTTTATTAATTCAACTAATGATTTAATTATTCAATTAAATGAATCTAATTTTATATTTAATAATACTAATTTTAGTTCAAAAATAATAACTAATGATTTAACTAATATTAAAAGCAAACAAACATTTATAAATCTAAATGAATCTATTTTAGCATCTGAATTAAAATTTAATGGTTATCAAAATAACTTAAATTATATATCATTATTTGATTTTTATGGAACAAAATATACTCCTGTTAATTTAAATAATAATTTTAATAATTATGCTTTAAATATTGACGATACAAACTGTTTATTTTCATTAGAAATGTTACATTCAATTAAACATAATATACATACTAATAATATTTATTGTAATAATAATAATTCATTAGAACATTATAATTTAGAACATAAAACATTTTTACATTTTAATATTAATTATATCTCTATTAATAATACTAATAACAAAATAGTTATATACGATTATAATAATTCTTATATAAATATAACTTTACAATCATATGATTATTATTTAGTTGATGATTTAGTAGAACAATTAAACAATTATTTACCAAATAATTATATTTGTGAAAATACAAATAATTATTTAACTTTAAAAAAAACTAATTTTACATTAAAAACAACAAAATTATTAGAAATATTAGGATTTACACATAATCATAAAAATTATAATAATCTATTTTATCAAAATAGTAATTATTATATATCCAATATTAATGTTCCTTTTCAAAATTTTGTTATTGATGATACAAATAATACTATTATTATTAATAATAATACAATTAATATTAATAATGGAAATTATAATATTAATTCATTACTTAATCAAATAAAAAGCAAACTTTTAAGTGAATATGAAATATTATATCTAAAAGAACAATTTCATATTAAAAAAATAAATTTTACATTATTAAAATCAACTTTATTTAAATCAATTATGTTTCATAATTCTTATAAAAATATACATTTTATTATTAATAATAATAATAATTTACTATCTTTTTCAAAAGATAATCTTACTGTTATTAATAAAAATGTTACAGTAAATAACTATGATGTTAATTCATTATTAATAGAATTAAGAAGATTACTAAATCCTATAAATATTAAATTTAATAATCAAGAATATAAATTTAACATATATGATACTGATTATTTCAACTTAATAAAAAATAATAGTAATATATTAGATTTATGTGGATTTTATGTTGTATCTGCTATTTTTACATATTTTGATAATAATTTATATATTATTTATCCTGGTAAAAAATATAACATTAATGATATTATATATTTAACTGATAATAATAACTACATAAAAGCAATTGTTACTACTATTAATAATAATAATGAGTTAATTGAATTTAATATTATTGAACAATATGGAGAATTATCATATAAAATATTTTATGATAATAATAAACAATTTTACGATATAATAAATAATAGTATAACAAGTAATATTGTTACATTTTATTATATAAATACTAAAAATGATAAATTATATATTAAAAATAATAATACAGATTTAATAGTAGAAATTACTATAGAACATAATATATATACACCATTTACGTTACAAAATGAAATTCAATATAAAATATTTGCTTATTTTAATAAAACATATTTTAAGTTAGAAAATAATAATTTTACATTTCAATCATTTGAAAATATTACTATTTTAAACAATAATAATAACAATATATTAAAATATATAGGTTTTGATTCTAATATAGAATTAGTTAATAATAATATTATTTATTCTAATAGTTTAACAAAATATGTAAATAGTAATTCATATATTTCTGATACAAATATTAATAAAATAGAAGATGTTAATATTAAATCTAATATTAAAAGCAAATTAAATAACGAATATGATAGTATTGATGTATTATATGATAATAATAAATTTAATATTTTAAAATCTAATTTCTCAATAAATTATAATAATTATTATGAATTTTTAAATTTATTTAAATTTGTTAATTTTGATGAAAATTGTATTTATACAAGTGATTTTATAAATATTGATATTTATAATCCTTTATATATACAAGAATCACAAAGAAATATATATTTTAGAGATAATAATGTAGATATATATATTAAATTAACGAATTATTATAATAGTTTTTATGAAATGATTAATTTTATCAATAATACATTAAATTTAAATGATATTTTAATAGAATATGTTGATAATCATGTAATTATTAGAAAAAATAATTTTGATTTATTAGCATCAAATCAAATTATGAATACACTAGGTATAATAAATACTTATGATAGTAAATTAAATTCTAATGAAGACCCTATATTTACAGCTGAAAATGAACCAATACGTAATAGTAAAATTTTAATATTTAAAAATATTAATGTATTAAATTCAAATAATGAAAGTATTATTAGTACAGATATAATTAATATTAATGATATACTTACAAATAATAATATAAATTGTAAAGTATTAAAATGGAGTTTTATTAGTGATACTAATAATAGATTAGAAATACAAGTATTAGGTGATGTAAATGTTAATTTTAACTATAATAATAGTTTTATAAATACTAATTATAAAGTTAATGTATTATCAATTAATGTAGAAAATGCAATTGTAATTAGTGATATTAATAATGTATTTTATTATAAACATGTAATTAGTGCAACAAATAATAATTATAGTACAACAAAATTATCATTAATTCCTATTAATAATTATACAATACAAGAATTAAAAATTAAATTATCTGAAATAGATCCAAATTTAAATATTATTATAGATGATAATAAATTTAAATTTTCTTATAGATTATCAGGTATATTATCTGATTTTCAATTATTTATTCCTAATGATATTTTTACAAATATAATATTTAAAAATAATAACATTTCAAAAAATAAATATATATCAGAAATTATTAATAATTCATTAATTACTATTAATGATAAAAACTCTATTATAAAAATTAAAGATAAACAAGAATGTGTTGTAGATTTTTATAATTTATATATTAATGATAATGTAAATTATAAATTAGAATATTCTTTAGAAGAATTTGCTTTTACTCTTGATAATGAATTAAATAAATTATCAATATTAAATTATAGTGTATTTATAAATGAGTTAAATCAACTTATAATACAAAAGCAAAATTTTATTATAAATACTTTTAAAGTAAATTTACTTAATAATATAATATTTGATACTAAATTAAATAATAATGAGTATAGTAGTATTAGTTTAAATACTAATAGTATAGATATAAATCATACAAATAACAAATTTATCTATTTTAATAATAATTTAAAATCTATTGAATTTGAATATAAATTTCAAGAAAGTAATTTAAATATATATTTAAATGATACTACTCCACCAAATAATAGTTTACAAAATAGTGCTAAATTTAATGTTATAATAAAAAATAATAAATTATATTCTATTACTCTAGATAATAATACTGGTAAATTTTATAACGTTAATCACGTAGTTAATCTTATTTATAATGATAATTATATTAGATTAAATGTAAAAACAGTAGATGATAATGATAATAGTATAGTTGAATTTGATAATGTATCTTTTGGTAAAATATATAACATTGATAAATATGTAACTTTATTTAATTCTAAAACAAATTATGATTATTTAATGAGTTATAATAATTCAAATTTAAATATAAATATTTCACCTTTTTATATATCAAATAACTCAACAATATTAAATACAATAAATTTTAATGAAACAAATTATAATAATAATAATATTTATTATAGTGATAATATTGATTTTCAAGAAGTTGTTATAAATAATGATAATAACTCCTTCATATTTAGAGATTTTTTTGATAAAAAATTATTGGGTAAAATTAATGTTTTTAATAATAATAAAATAGTTTCTGCTTATGAAACTACTAATTTTCTATCAAATTTAAATAATGATGATTATATATATATTAATAATAATATTTATCAAATTGATTATATAGAAGATAATGATACATTGTATTTAAAAAATAATTATGTAGGTCAATCAGGAAATTATTATTATTATTATATTAATAGTTATATAATTGCTTTTGAACCAAAAACATATTCATTAAATGAATTTATTAATTATTTTAATAAATTAATTAATATATCTTTTTCTAATGAAAATTATGATGGAAATAGATTCGATATAAATATTAAAAATAATAAAATATGTATAAAAAAAAATAATTTTTCAATAATATATAAAAATGATATTACAAATGTATTAAACATAAATAAAAATTTAAATTCGAAATTAATAAATAATTTACATACAATTTCTTTTAATTTATTAAATAATATTATATTAACTAATTCTACAAATAAATTAAATATAACAATAAATCCTATAAATACATATAATATATATATTGTTAATAATGTATATGGTAATTATGATTTGTTAATTGAAACTATTTTAAATATGTTAAATAATAAATCTATATTTTATGAACTAAATTATAATAATAATAGATTTACTATAAGTAATAGTAAATATAAATTTAAATTAGTTAGTAGTGATTTTATTAAACTTTTAGGTTTTACAGAAGATACTTATGAATATAATAATTCTTTTACATCAAATATAAATATTAATAATGTTATTAATATATCAAATTTTAATAATTTACTAATAATTAAAGAACAACGTGTTATAAATCATGAGATTATATTTAATAATAATATTACTTTATTATCAAATATTACATCTTTTATAAAAACTTTAAAAAATAATTTGTTAATTATAGATAATGGTTTTAATGTAATAAATAATGATAATACAATAATTATCACAAATAATATATCTTTTCAAATTAATAAGTGTTCTAATTTCTTTAATTTATTTAATGTTACAAATAATATTAATAATGTAAATACATATTCTATAAACAATGTAGAAGATAAATTATATATCAATGAATATAATAATAAATTTTATTATAAAGATTCATTAGTATCATATATAAATATAGAAAATGATACTTATAATTTACAAACACTTTCAAATACTTTAAATAATGAAATTTTTTATAGTTATAAAGACAATAATAAAATTATTATAAAAAAACATAACTTTAACTTAATATTTAATACTCCTAATAATATATTAAATGATTTAGGTTTTAGTAATAATAGTAGTAATTTAAATTTTAAATCTAAAACATTACCTATAAAAAAATTGCTTATAACACAAAATCCAACTTATACAAATGTAACAACAAATATTATTAATAAAAATGATAATATGATTTCATCATTAACTTTAAATAATATTAATTTAAATTGGTATATAGGACAAACTATAAAATTATCTAATGAAAGTAATACATATTATGCTACTATTATAGATTTTAATATAAATACAATTTATCTTAATATTAATATTAAAAATAGTATATATAATATTTATACTATAAGTAATTTATTAAGTTATGATGATTGGTTAAATAATAATTCATTTTCTATAATTAATAATAAAAATTATTATACACATTATTTGTTAGATATAATATCATATGTATCTAATGATAGTATATTTAATATTCAATTTAATAATTTAGAATTATATAAATATAATCAAGTATATTTTTCAAAAAATAATATTAAATATTATAGTGGAATTAATAATATTATTAATGATGTAGATAATAATTATTTACCAATTACAAGTAATAGTAATATAATTAATATTAATTTAAAAGAATATATAATTCCTTATAAAATTTTTATAGAATATGAAAATGTTGAATATTTTGAATTATATGCTAATAATGTAAAATTAATTAATTCAAAATTTATAAATAGTACAAATAATCATTACAATATTAATTATAATTCACTATATAATATAGATTTAATAAATAATTTACAAAATAATGTAACTAATGGTATAAATGGAACATTAAATAATATTAATTTATATAAAAATAATAATAATATTACTGATATATCTGTAAATATACATTTTACAGGTTATAGTATAAAACCTATAACAGATTTTTTAATAAATACTCAATTGTCTAATATACAAGATAAATTATTATTAAATATAATTCAAAATACTAAATTTGCTTCTAATACTAATGGATTTAAAAGTCTTGATGAATTAGGTGCAATATGTTTTGGTGGTAATCCTGTAATTAAAGCTGATTTTGAAATTAATATATTAAATGGTTTAGTTGTTGGAATAAATGTAATAAATCAAGGAGAAGGATATACTTATAATGATATAATTACAATAACTAATATTCCAGGTTCAAATAAAGATTTAAAAATTAGTTTATTGCCTTATTTACCTGTAGATTTAATAAGTGAAAATTCAAATATTAAAACAAATCAAACAATAGAAATTTCTGTAAATTCAAATAATAATGGTAATAATTGTTTAATGAAAATAACATCATTTTCAGATACTATTCAACATATTGGTATTTTAAATAATGGTTTTGGATTTCAAAATAATGATATAATTACTATTGATAAAGATATTATAAAATCAAATACTGATATTATAATTACACTTAATGAAAATTATCTTGATAATATTGGAGCTTCTATTACATCAATTATAATTAATGAACAACATTTTAGTACTAATATTAAGAATGAAGACATATTTATTATTAAAAAAAATGATACTAATTTAGATGATGATTTATTTATTAAATTAAGTAATAATAATATTAAAAATAATATACCAAATAATTATTATAATAATTTTGAATTAGTTTTATATTATAATGAAAATCCAATTATTAATGAATTAAAATTATATGAATATGAATTATTAAATAATTCTATTAGAAGATTTGATGATTATTTACAAATTAATACTAATACATTAAATAATGAATTATATTATATTAATTCTAAAAATAATGAAAATATAAATATTTCAATTATGAAAACATATGAACATTTTCATTATGTTGTAGAAAACAATTTAAATAATATATTTATATCCGAAAATAACTCTAATCCTGAATCTTTTATTAATCCATATATTAATAATTATAGTATTATTGATAATTATAATAATTATAATGAATTATATTATTACATTCAAAATTATGATATTAATAGTGAGATTTTACATATAAATAAAATACAATATTTACATATAAATAATAACATAATAACATTATATCCAAAAATATATATTATAGAAGAATTAATAAATTATTTGAATTATCAATTACATAGTTTAGACATAAATGTTGAATTTAATTATATAACATTACAATATACTTTTAATAGTAAGAGTAACTTTAGTTTATTTTGTAGTTATAATCCTTTAGAAAATTTTGATATTATTATTTATGATAACATTTGTTATATAACTTTTAAAGAAAAACATTATTTAAATGAAAATAATTTTATATATATAGTTTCTAGTAATTATGATTATTTAAATAATATTTTCCAAATTAATTATATTGATAATTATAGAATATCATTTAGTTTAATAAAAGATAATCAATATATTAATACTAATAATATTAATATTTATACATATACAAATAGTTTTTTAGATTTTATTAATATTATTCCTAAAAATAATAATATAAATAGAAAAATATATAAATCAATATTACAAAATAACTATAATTCTAATGGTAAAATTACATTATTAGATATATCACAATCTGATGTAACAAATATAATAAAAAAAGTAACAATAAGTGTTGGTAATGATATGATTGACTCACATACAAGTAAATATTTAGATATTTATAATCAATTATTTACTAGTAAAATTAATCAACTTTACAATATAAATATGACTAAAACAGGAGTATTAAATCAATATAATATTTATAATATTCCATTGCGTTTTTGGTTTTGTAATAATATATCAGAAGCATTACCATTAATTGCTTTACAATATCATAATATATATTTAGATATAGAATTAAATGAACATTTTGGATTTAATACAAATATTAAAAATGATCATATTTTAAAATTTAATTTACTTATAAATTATTTATTTGTAGAAGAAAAAGAAAGAATTCAACTTACAAAAATTAAACACGATTATTTAATACAAAATATACAAAAAAAAGAAAATATACCTTTAGAACATATTAATAGTATTATAAATATACATGATTTTATTAATCCTATAAAATGTATTATATTTAAAATTAATAAAGCCGATTTAGTAAATGCTTCATTTAAATTTGACGATTATAATACACCAATACATAATGATAAATTTTATAATACAATACAAAAATATCAAACAAATTTAACACTTAAATATTATTTAAATGAATTTAATAGAACATATTTTCCTTATGAACAAAAAAAAGATAATATTTATATATATAGTTTTGGATTAGATTATAGTGATGTACATCCTTCAGGTAGTCTTAATTTTAGTTATTTAAATAGTGCAAATTTATCTTTATTATTAAAAAATATTCATAAAGATTCTACTGTTGATATTTATTGTTTAACTCATAATATATTTCATATAGAATCAGGATTAGGAGGACTTAAATTTGTTAAGTAATTAAACATTTTATGAACTAAATCATATGTTTCTTGAAAACTTATACAAGAATCAGTAATACTAACACCATATTTTAATTCATCACTTTTTTTTTGACTTCCTTCATTAATATTAGATTCTAACATATAACCAATTATATTTTCATCAAATAAATAATTACACATAATATATTGCCAAACTTTACTTTGATTTTTATAATCTTTCAAACTATTACCATGAGAACAATCAATCATAATATTAGTAGTTAAATCATATTTTAATCTCATATTTTCATATTCTTCTAAAACTTTATCTACATCTTCTTTATAAAAATTTGGACCATTATTTCCACCTCTTAAAATAAGATGACAATTTTTATTTCCATTTGTTTTTACAATAGCTCCTTCACCATCATATGTAATACCATAAAAACAATGTGAATATCTTGATGATATAATTCCATCAAGGGCTACTTGTGTATTACCATCAGTATTATTTTTATATCCAACAGGCATTGATAAACCAGAAACTAATTGACGATGAATTTGACTTTCTGTTGTTCTTGCTCCAATAGCAGACCAACAAATTAAATCACTAATATATTGTGGAGTAAATGTATCTAATACTTCATAAGCACAACCAATTTCAATTTCTGCTAAAAATTTAAGTAATTCTCGTGCTTTATATAATCCTTTTTTAATATCATATGTATCATTTAAATCAGGATCATTAATTAAACCTTTCCATCCAGTAGTAGTACGTGGTTTTTCAAAATATACACGCATAATAATTAAAATTTTATCTTGAACATCTTCTTGTAAATCTTTTAATTTCATAGCATAAATTTTTGCTTCATCAGTATTATGTATAGAACAAGGACCTACAATTAGAATTTTTCTATTATCTTTTTTATCTAAAATATCAATTATTTCATTTCTTGTTTTTTTAACAAAATTACAAATTTTATCATTTGTAGGAATTTGTTTTATTAATTCATTTGGTGTTATCAATTTTTCAAAAGATTCTACATTAATATTGTTAATATGTGTCATTGTGTTTATATTTAATATATTAATATTTTTTTATATATATTTATCTACTTAATTGTTTTAATAATAAATCATAAATTATTACACTTGTCATTGATTCAACTATTGGTATTGCTCTTGAAACTACACAAGGATCATGTCTTCCTTTTGCTTTTAATACTATTTCTTCACCATTTAAATTTATAGTTTCTTGATCAAGTTGTATTGTTGCTGGTGGTTTAAAAGCAACATTAAAAATTATATCTTCTCCATTACTAATTCCTCCTACAATTCCTCCATTATTATTTGTTTTTGTACCAATTTTTTCATCTTTAATACACCAACTATCATTATGTGTACTTCCTAATTGATTTATACAATTAAATCCTGAACCTATTTCAAAACCTTTACAAGCTGGTATAGATAACATAGCATGAGCTAATAATGCTTCAAATTTATCAAAACAAGGTTCTCCTAAACCAACTTTACAATTTTTAACAATACAAGTAATTTTACCTCCAATACTATTTCCATTTTCTTTTAATTCTTGTATTAATTTTTCTATTTTATTATTTAATAATTTATCTGGACAACGTGTAATATAATTATCTACTAAATCTCGTGTTAAATTATTAGGTATATTTTCTAATTTAATACTTCCAACTTGTGAAACAAAAGCAACTACACTTATATTATAATCATTCATAAATTGTTCTGCAATACTACCTGCTATAACACGACCGATTGTTTCACGAGCAGAACTACGACCACCACCACTACTTGCGTGTACATTATATTTCATAATATAAGTCACGAGGGGTACTACAACCCAAAGACTGGTCGCGTGAAGTTTGGATCTAAAGTGTATCCAAGTATTGAGGTAGATATAAAGTATTTAAAGTAATATTCATATCTTATTTTAATGGAAGGAATAATTGTACATGATAATATTCTGACAGACGAAGAAAATGAAAAATATAGAAATATTTTGTTACGCAACTGCCCATTTGCATACGGTGAAAGAGACAGTCCAGACACAGAACCTACTGGTGTTGTATGTGATTTCACTAAACTCATAAAATCAGGTGCTATTATGAGTCTCGTCTTTAATAGTATGTTGGATAACCTACTTACCAAAATTTACGAAAAAAATGAATCATTAAAAAACATGAATCTTTATAGAGTGTATTTAAATCTGTTTATACCAAATGAAAATCCGTCATTCCACATAGATGGTAAAAATACAGTTACATGTTTGTATTACTTGAATCCAAAGGTGAATCTAAATGAAGGGGGAGAAACACAATTCTTAATTGACGAAGAAATAAAAGGTGTTATTTCTAAACCTGGTAGGTTAACCATATTTGATGGTGGATTATTACATCGCGCAACAAGTTTCAAAAAGTATCCAAGATTGACAATGGCTTTCAAATTTGTATAATCAGCGTGTGATGGTCTTGGTATATAACAAGATTCATTAAAAACGTAATCTTCTTTTTTTACATTTAAATTATTAACAATAATACATAAAGGAGAACCTAATGTTATATTATTTTCTAATCCAGATAATACAATTAATTTATCTTTTTCATCTCTAGGTGTGGTAATATTGCTTTGTCCAGGTCTTCTTCTATTTAATTGATGTTGAATTAAATCTAAATTTAAATTAAAATTTGGTTTAGGTGTATCGATTACTACACCGACACTTTGTGAATGACTTTCACCAAATGTAGTAAAACGATAATAGTTATTAAATATACTCATATTATATTATTTAAAATGATTTATCTTTATATAATTAATGAATGTATAAATGTTCAATTTGTTTAGATAATATATATATATTTTATTATCAATCTAAATGTAAATGTAAATTAAAATATCATTTTAGTTGTATAAAAGAATGGTATAAAATAAAAAAAAAATGTATAATTTGTTCAAAAATAGATAATACTAATATATCTAATATTGAATCAAAAATAAATAAATTTTATCAATTTATATTTTATTTATTAATTATTATGTTTATAACTATATTTTATTTAATGACACTTTCTACAATGATCTAATAAATCTAGTTTAGTATTAAAACATTCTTTTGAAGTATAAATACAATCTTTATGTAAACACCACCAAATAATTTTTTTAGAATCTTTATCTTTCATTTATTTATTTAGAAAATAAATCAATTTTAAATTTTAATAATTTGTATTCCTGAATTTAATAATAAAGTAGAAACAACATCATCATTTTTATAATCATCTAAATATATTATTTTTTTTATTCCTGCTGATATTATAGATTTAGTACAATTTAAACAAGGATAATGTGTTATATAAATAGTACTATTATTTATATTAATACCTCTTTTAGCAGCATCACAAATAGAATTTATTTCTGAATGAATAGTATTTATTTCATGATTATCACGATGAATACTTACATGTGGTGTTTTTTCAGGAAAACCATTATAACCACTACTTAATATTCTATTATTATTTACAATAATTGAACCAACTTTTAATTTTTCACTAGGACTTCTAGAAGAAATTAATAAAGCAATAGACATAAAATAAGTATCATAGTCTATTCTTTTGTCAATATTAGTATTTATTATTTCTTTAATATTAGTTAAAATTGAATTATCATTCATAATAATAATATAAATTAAAACTTTATAATTGCATATTACGAATAAGAATTTGTAAATCACTTATTTCTTCATGAAAAATAACTCTAAATTGATGGAAATTACCTTGATTCAAGTATGACGTAATATTATCAGGACCTATAAATAATGAAGGATCATGCTCAAACCCTGCCAATTGAGTACTATTATTATATTGTGTAAGATGATTAACTTGTTGATCTTTTAAAAATATATGACCATCTTTATTTTTACCAAATAAAACCATATGTCCTTCTCCTGTTCGTGCTGTTAATAAAATTGGAACTATTACACCAGATGGCATTTGATTAAATAAATTGTCTAAATTTTGTATATTTATATTTTCATAATTTGAAAGTTGAGCAGTTGGATATCTTTGGCTTATTAGTTCTACTATTTGATAATCATTTAAACCAATACCTTGTGAACGGTGTAAATAATCATTATATGCATCATAATATATAAATTTACCACAAAAGAATGAACCTGCGACACAATCGCGTTCATGTCCGAATATTGCTGTTCCTCGAACATTTGGATCAAATGAACCATAAAGAACTTGACGAGATTCAGTTGAATTAGATTGAGTTGTTGAAGATAAAGATGAAGATGAACGTGAAGGTGAAGGTGAAGGTGAACGTGAAGGTGAAGGTGATTTTTCTCTATAGTCATACATACCACCTTGAATTTTTAAATATTTTAACTTATATTTTAAATATTTATTTTTAAAGTTAGTCATTATATATTTATAAAATAAAAAAAAATAAATTTTATTTTGTATAATGTGTTAAATATTGTTCTAATCTTTTTTGAACTTGTTCTTCAAGTTGTCTTAAATTATTTGTTAAAGTATGAATATCATTTTTACAATCATTTAATTGTTTATTTAAGATTATATTATTGTTTTTTAATTCTTTTATTTGATTTTCTAAAAAAATATTTTCTCGTCTAACATCATCACTTGTACGAATTGACTTATTATACATACCAGCTTTTTGTTTTATATATTGTTTTTTTGATTGTAAATATTTTTTTTTATAATCAGTCATATATATTATATATATATATTTATTTATTGTATTCAATTAAATTATTTGTATATAACTTAAAATCAGAAACTTTTGGAGGTATTCTACCCAAATCAATAGAATTTTTAATATTTTTTTGTGCTTCAATTAAATCATACTTATCTAAAATATGTTCTTTTACAAATTCTTGAAAATAATCAGGATAATATTGAAATTTATCTTTATAAAAATGTAATGAAATTTCTTGAATAGCAGTTCGTGAATAACCATTTACATATTTAATTTCATTTAAAACATTCATAAAATGTTTAGTAACAATTATAAAAATTTGAAGTCTTCTTTCATATAGTTTAAATTTATCATCATTCCAATCTGTATTTTCATTTAAATATAAAGCAAAAGCTTGATAAGCTACTTCGTGAACAAATGGATGATATGCTAATTTATTAATTTCTCTTGAAACATAAAATGGTAAAATTAATTCATTGTTTTCATCTAAATAAACTTTTGGAATATGATTATCTAATAAATGTGATATAATTTGAACAGAATTTGTTTCTTTTCCAAAACAATATTTTTGAAATAATTTTGGAATAATATTATTATTTTCTTTAATCATGTTATCAATTTCAATAGTTGTGACTGTTGATGTCATTTTGTATTTAAAAAAAAAAATCAATTTTATTAAATTATCTAAAAAAGTTTCTAAAATAATATGTTGTTGTATCAACTAAATTATAAAATGTATTAGATACTGTTTGTTCTTTAGAATGATAATGTAAAAAATCTATAAAATGATATGAATCTTTACCATTTTCTAATGTTGTAATTAATTGTATTTCAGCATTTTGTTCTAATTCAGATGGAACAAATCTTTTTAAAATAAGTTGTTCTATCATTTCCATATTATATATATTATCATTTTCAACTAATGAATATAATAATAACATAATAATATGATGATTACTTCTTAATGTTTTGAATATTGTATTACAATAATTTTTGAAAACATTAAAATTTTTACTATTTTCACCACCAATAGTATCAATCATATCATATGTTAAACGAATTTCAGGAGCAAACATTTTTGTATCTTGACCTAAACAATATGTATAATCAATATGAAATAATTCACCTTTATTAGTAACCATAATATTATCTAAATGTCTATCACCTATACCTAATAAATAACTTATAATACAATAATTAGCTGTACTTTTTATAAAACGTTCACGAATAATTTCTATAGTTTCATTTGAATTCATTTCAAGTATATAATTTTGTAATGTAAGTTTAGTTTTTCTAATATCATAAATAGAATCACTATTTTCAACAATTTCAATTATACCACTATTCATAGTTATAGGAATTATATCATAAATAATTAATGGTAAATTAATATTATTATCTTGTAAAATATTTTTCATCTCTTTTATTATTCTTACAATAATACTATCAATTCTTACGTCTTCATTTTTATACATTAATTTTTTATAGTAATAAATATCATTTTCTTTGTTATAACAATAACATTTAAATATAATTGGTTTAGTAAAACTATTTTTAATTTCAATTTTATTATCTATTTTAATTAGTCTATCTTTAAAATTTGGTGGAACATTAATAATATTATTTTCTAAAAAACTATTGATTTCTTCTAATAATTTTTTATAATTATTAACAGATAAATTACAAAATAATTGTAAAAAATGAAATGTATTTTTAATATCTAAATATATATTTTCTTCATAATTTTTAATTAAATAATCTTTATATTTTTGTAAAAATAATTTATATAAATTATTATTTGGATTTTGTTTTATAGAAATTACTATATAACTAAATAATAAAATTCTTAATTTTAAATTATTACTACATTTTTCAATTAAGTAATCAATTAATATATCATCTTGTGTTGAACATTTTATTAAAAAGGGTAAATAATTATCTAATTGTTCTATTGTTAAATCTAGTTTTTTTATAAAATAGTTTCTTATATGAAAATTAGTTACATTATAAATAATATCTAATATATCTGAAGTAGTAAATTGTTTTTTACAACATCTTCCACACATTAATTTCCAACAAGATATAGATTCTTTTTCAATATTTTTTAAAAATTTATTAATTTTATCTTCTGATGTATTATTCCAATCAATACTTTTAATATATAATGTTAACAATTTATTATGTTTTCCTATTAAATGAATGTTATTATGTAACATATGTAATTCTAATTTTGTTAATTTTTTTGAAGGTAAAATATATTGTAAATCTCTAAATTTAGATAAATAAATAATAGAAGCTTTATTCCATAATTTAGATACTCCTTTAAATTTATAAATATTTAAAATATTAATAGATAATAATTCTAAAACTTTAATTTTTGAACTAATTAATCTTAAGTTATTAAATAATTTATAACAATTTTTACAAACTCTATGATTATTATATTTAATAGTATAATCTTCTTTAATAAATAATTCTTTATCAATTATATTATATTTATTTAATGAATCAGTATTAATATATTTATTACTACACTCATAACAAAAAACATGACCACATCCTCTACAATGATGTTTTCTTTTAAACATAGTAAATATATGTTTACATTTAAAACAGTTTTTTGCTTTTTTATCATCAACCCATATTTCGTTAGTTTTAGGTAATATATCAGTATTCGATATATTTTTATCAACATACATTGAATATGAAAGATCAGATTCCATTTATAATATATTTATAAATATAATTTAAAATTGATTTATCTATATATTATAAATAAATGTCTAAATTTATTAATTTAATTGTTTGTCATTCTTCTAATAAAGGTATTGGTTTAAATAATAAAATACCTTGGTTATTAAAATCTGATTTAACACATTTTAAAAAAATAACTTGTAGTACTGATTTACCTGAAGAAAAAAATGCTGTAATTATGGGTAAAAATACATGGTTATCTTTACCATCAAAATCAACACCATTAAAAGATAGATATAATGTTGTTTTAACAAGTAAAAAAAATAAATTTGATAATTATGATAAATGTGATTACATAACAAATAGTATTGATGATTCAATTAATCATTTAACAGAAAAAGAAAATATAAAAAATATTTTTGTAATTGGTGGTGAACGTGTATATAATGATGTTTTAAAATCATATACAGAATTAGTAGATAAATTATATATAACTGAATTATATCAAAATATAAAATGCGATAGTTATTTTCCTGATTTTGATGAAGATTTATTTAAGTTAATTAAGTTATCTAATTTTAAAGAAGAAAATAATCAACATTTTAGATATTTAGTATATCAAAATAAAAATAATATTTCTGAAATTAGTGAAAATATTAGTATTGATAAAACTTTAAATAATCAAATAGCTTACAATACAAAACCAGGTGATTGTGATAAATATTTATCTAATACTTGGAGAAATAATGAAGAATTACAATATTATCATTTATTAAATAATATTTTAGAAAATGGAATAGAAAAAACAGATAGAACAAAAGTAGGAACATATAATCTTTTTGCTCCAAAAAATTTACATTTTGATTTATCTGATACATTTCCAATACAAACTTATAAAAGAGGTTTTCTAAAAGGTATTTTTGAAGAATTAATGTTTCTATTACGAGGTCAAACAGATAATAGTATATTAAATTCAAAAGGGGTAAATGTATGGGATGGAAATACAACACGTGAATTTTTAGATAAACAAGATTTAGTGCATTTACCTGAAAATGATTTAGGTGCTACTTATGGTTTTAATTTAAGGTATTTTGGTGCTAAATATCATAATTGTAAAACAGATTATTCTATAAAAAAACCAGGTTTTGATCAATTAGAATATGTTATTAATTTAATTAAAAATGAACCTGACAGTAGAAGAATTATTATTGATTTATGGAATCCTAATACATTAAAAATATCATCATTACCTCCTTGTTTAATGTATTATCAGTTTAATGTTGATACAAAAAATAAAAAATTAAATTTATTTATGATGAATCGTAGTTCTGATTTATATTTAGCTGGTAATTGGAATACTGTATCAGGTGCTATTCTTGTTAATTTAATTTGTAATTTAGAAGATATAGATTTAACACCAGGATATTTAGTTCATCAATATAATGAAACTCATATTTATAAAAATCAATTAAATGCTGTTAAAACTATGTTAAAAAAAGAACCTAAACCTTATCCTAAATTATTAGTTAAAACAAAAAAAAAGAAAATTACTGACTTTGAATATAGTGATTTAAAATTAATTGGATATAAATATCACGAACAAGATGATAATTTAAAAGTTCCTATGGCTGTTTAATAAATAAAATCTAGAAACATAATAAATAAAAATAGGTGTTATTATCCAATTAATATTTGTTGATAAACAAATAGTAGCATTATTATCACAATTTTGACATCCAATTAAACTATATGGCATAGGACATATATTATTAATATGATCATAACAACATTGTTTTGGGAAAAAATTTATAGCATCAAGTAGTGAATTTTGACTAATTCCTAAAATAACACACATTAATAAAAATTTGAATTGTTCTTTATATGATACATTTTTAGTAAAAGCATAAGGAATATATTTAATTGATATAAAAAATATAATTATCATTAAAAATACATCACTAGCTGAATTAGATATAGCATGTAATATATTTGGTTTAGTTATATTTTTTGTATCAATTTTGCAAGATATAGCTCTTTCATAATATGATAATGATTTTTTACTATTATTACACCAATAAATACAAAAATTTGGATTTATACTCCAACTCATTTCCCACATTAAAAAAGTAAAAATAAAAGTATAAAATATAAATATTTTTGTTAAAAAATATCCAAACTTTTGATATGAAAAAGTAATTGACCAATAAAATAAAATGAATTTAAAAATATCTTGATTAGATAAGTTAATATCCATATTTAATAAATGATTTTTTTTTAACTAATTTAAATGTTTAATCGTCGTATTCAAAAAGAATTACAAAATATTGAAAATTATTGTTATTATTTAGATGAAAAAAAAATGAAGTTTAATTTTAATACTACACATGGTATATTAAAAATAAATATTACTTCAAGTTATCCATTTTCACAGCCGAAAATTAGTATTTTAAATAATTTAGAAAAAATTAAAATTAATAATTATGAATTAAATTATTATTTAAATAAACTATTTAATGAAGATATTTCAGAAAAAATTTCTAATAATTTACAATTATTGTATAAAAATGAAGAAATACATATTAAAAAATATTTTTATGAATGTTTAAATTTATATCAAAAAGAAAACAATTATAATATTATTGACGATTTTGATGATTCATTATTAAATTGGAATCCTGTTAAAAATATTAAATTTATATTAGAATTTTTAGAAAATACTAATAAATTATATAATATAAAAGAAAAACATCAATTTAAATTTATTAGTTTTTAAACAAAATATAGAATAATTGTAGTCAAATATATTAATAATAAATTCATTACTATATCTATAAAAGCAATTTTAATAGTATAATCTTTATTATTATATAAATAATATAAATTATATATTAAATATAACATTATACCATATAATGTAATATAATAACTACAATTTTTTATAGTACAATTAGGAATAATATATAATTTTAGTAATAATGTTAATATAATATAAGATATAATAGATAATAAATATCTGTATTTATAATTAGTAATTTTAATATTAAATTTATTAATAATAAATCTATATAATAAAATATTGATAAAAATTATAAAAGTTATAATTTGAATTATAATCATATAATTAGTTTATATAAAAAATTTAAAATCTTATTTATTAAATATAATGATTTCACCATCTAAAAATAAAACACAACGTGTAGTTTCACCAAAAAAGAAAAAATCACAAATAGAAGAATTTGTAATTGTAGAAGATGATAATAAAGTAAATAAAAATAGATTTTTAAATTGTTGTACTCGTGTTAAAGATAATGATGATATTAAAAATAATATGGAAAATATAAATAAATTAAAATCTATGAAATTAAAAGAAAAAGAAGAAGAAGATAGAAAAAGATTTGAAGAAAAACAAAAAGAATCAAATGAAGTTAATAGAAAAGCAAAAGAAGGTTGTAATGATTGTTCCGTAGGTTGTAGTAAAATATGTAATTGTTGTTGTTATCATACAAAAAGTACTTGGGATAATTTTATAGAATGTATCAAAAATTGTTTTGGTTGCAATGATAAAAAAGATAAAAAAAAATAAATAAAATAATTATTTTTTAATTAACAGGTGGATAATAAGTAAATACTGATTGATTATTATCATAACTATTTCCAAAGAATAATACATAATCTAAATATGTAGAAGCATTATAAAATTTATTATTAAAACATATATTATTATTTAATGATGAATATTTATTTTTAAAACAATATTCACCAGCTTTTTCCATAGAATCAAAATATAAAATTTCTTTATTTTCATCAAATTTTAAATGAGAATATGCAGATGTATTTTTTTTAGAATTATTAATATTCCAATCAAGATTGTAATTACTATTCCAATCATATGTATAATTTTCATTAAAATCATAATAATCTGTTGTAGTATTTTTATATTTTTGATTTAATACATCATCAGTATTAGAAGTTGTATTATATTTTTGATTTAATACATCATCAGTATCATAAGTTGTATTATTAAAATATGTAAAATTATTAACAGGTTCAGAAACAGGTTCTTGATTTTGAACATTAGACATACTATTTAGATTATAATCTGCTTTTCTTTTTTCTATAAATTCCTCTTCTGTTAAACCAATAGATTCATAAATATTAATTGGATAAACTAATCCATCAGGATGAATTAAATAGTTATAATTAGATTTACTTCTATAACAATAATTTGAACTGTAAATTGTTAAATAA
>Ga0160423_10001044_pt1 | contig 22994 bp, 10 predicted proteins | sample CRUFie14St8metaG_FD_108191 | JGI IMG/M metagenome (GOLD analysis project Ga0160423, IMG submission 108191) | Marine microbial communities from the Costa Rica Dome - CRUD Field 142mm St8 metaG | ecosystem: Environmental > Aquatic > Marine > Oceanic > Photic zone | place: Costa Rica: the Eastern...
GTTCGATGCAATACTTGCTGAGTTTGATAAGCAAGGTGCTATTGAAGAGTACATGATGTTTGTTAACAGATCAACTAGCTTAGCTATTGATGATATGTTAGCTTCAATGAACTCTTACGGTGCTGGTGGTACATCATACGGTGTATTCAACAACTCTGAAGATATGGCGCTAAACTTAGGTTTCTCTGGTTTCAGAAGAGGTTCTTATGACTTCTATAAGTCTGACTTTAGATACTTAAACGACAAAGGTACTAGAGGTTCTATTAACGATGCTGATACTGTAAATGCTATCAGAGGTGTATTAGTTCCTGCAGGTACTTCAACTGTTTATGACCAGCAATTAGGTAGAAACATGAGACGTCCTTTCTTACACGTAAGATATAGAGCTTCACAAACTGATGATCGAAGAATGAAAACTTGGATTACAGGTTCTGTTGGTGCAGCTACATCTACGCTAGACGCGATGCAAGTAAACTTCTTATCTGAAAGATGTTTAGTTACTCAAGGTGCTAACAACTTTATGTTAATGAAGTAAACTATTTATTAAAGGATCGAGGCTTCGGCCTCGACCCTTTCTTTTATTAATTTTATTATATATTATATTATGGCAAAAAAACAAAAAACAAAAGAGGTAGAGGTACCTGTAGTTGAAACACTAGTTGTTGAAACACCAAAACCTAAAAAAGTTGAACCTGCTGAACCAAAGTGGGAAATAAAAGACAGGGTTTATTATCTAAAAGGATTAAAAAAACCATTGTCTTATATGATAAAATCAACAAACGTATATTATTTTGACGAAGAAAAAGGTTACGAAAGAGAACTTAAGTATTGCTCAAATCAAAAAACTTGTTTTGTTGATGAAATGTTAGGTGATCAAAGATTAGAGCATATTGTTTTTAGAAACGGTGTTTTATTTGTAGAAAGAGAAAAAACAGTTTTACAAAAGTTTTTGTCTTTATATCACCCGCATAGAGACAAGTTGTTTTATGAAGACAAACCTGTTGAAAATGCAGCTCAAGAAATAGAAATATTAGAATTAGAAGCTGACGCAATATTAGCTGCTAGAAACATGGATATTGATATGGCAGAAGCTATACTACGTGTAGAAAAAGGTTCTAGCGTATCTAAGTTAAGTTCTAAAGAACTTAAAAGAGATTTGTTAATATTTGCTAGACAAAATCCTATATTGTTCTTAGAATTAGCTACAGATGATAACGTACAGCTTAGAAATTTTGGTATTAAAGCTACCGAACTTGGAATTATTAAGTTATCTAACGATCAAAGAAACTTTTTGTGGGGATCTAACGATAGAGTTGTAATGACAGTTCCTTTTGATGAGCACCCATACACTGCTTTGGCACATTGGTTTAAAACTGATGAAGGTATGGAAATATATGCAAATATAGAAAAACGATTAAACTCGTAACAACCTTAGTAGAGTAACCACTCTTCGGGGTGGTTACAATACTACAATAAAGAAATATGGTAAATATAGATACAGTATATCAAAAAGTTTTAGCAATAGCTAATAAAGAACAAAGAGGTTATATAACTCCTCAAGAATTTAATTTGTTTGCTGATTATGCTCAAAAAGATATTTTTGAAAAATACTTTTACGATGTAAATCAATTTAAAAGAATATCTGGTAATAGTACAGATTATTCTAATATGTTAAACAATTTAGAAGAAAAAATAAGCTTGTTTGAAATACTTGATAAAAAAGTAACTGTTGCTAATGCTTTTGGAGATGTTAATCTTGAAAACAATATTCCTGATTTATATAGACTAGGTAGAGTTAAAGTAAATTACCAGTCTGAAGAAAAAGCTTATACAGTAGAAGAAATACAAATTAAAGATTTAGATACTTACGGGGCTGGTGGACTTACTGGTTATACAAAAAAAAGACCAGTCTACGTTAGATACAGAACCGTTTCACAACCTGATAGATTAAAAATATATCCTTTTCCAAGTGCTAATCAAAATATAGATAAAGTTTTTATTAGCTATGTAAAACAACCTCAAAAACCAAATTGGTCAGGTATAGAGGTTAATGGTAACTTTCTATATAATCAAGATGCTAGTACAAATTTTGAGCTACATCCTGAAGAAGAAAATTTATTAATAGTAAAAATATTACAATTAGCAGGTATATCTATGAAAGACTTTGGCTTAGCTCAAGCAGCGGCTCAAAAAGAAGTAAATGATATTAATAACGAAAAATCATAACAAATGGGATTATTAGATAACACAACTAATCAAGAATATTACCAAGGTAATAATTATGGTAACTATCAATTTACTTCTTTATCTACAATTATAGATCAGTTTAGAATAGGTTATATTGGTGAAGACAAAGTAATATCTAAAATGAAAAGAGCTGACGTAGCTTTTTATGCTATGAGAGCTATACAAGAATTATCATTTGACACGTTTAAGTCTATTAAATCACAAGAAATAGTTTTACAGCCAACGCTTCAAATGATACTACCTCATGATTACGTAAATTACACTCAAGTTTCTTGGAGTGACGACGCTGGTATAAAACATCCTTTATATCCCACATATCAAACATCAAATCCTTTTAAAATAAAACAAGATGAAGACGGTGAATATGATTTTGCTGGTATAACTACTAGTTTAGCTGATTTTAATAACGCTGATTTTTCTACAAACTTAAAAGCAATTACAGACTGGTCAAAAACTTTTGGTGCAGCATCTAGTAGTACTTTAGCTGGAGGTGTTAGTGTAAATGGAGTCACGCATGATCAAACGGGTGTTAAAGACTTTTTTAATAGAAAAGCCGGTAAACTAACTGCTGAAATACACAAAGAATATGTATCGGGTAACAATGGCACGACTATTTTTGGAAGACACTATAGTTGTTGGCAAAGGATAGATGTTACAAATATAGATGAAATAAATATATCTGCAGAAGGAGTTGCTCCGGCAGATGCAGATGGTTTTGTTGGAGCTACTATACGTATGGGTATTAGCAAAACAAAAGGTGATGTAGTAACAAACCCTTTTAAGCCTAACAACCCAAGCTCAAATAATTTATTAGCAAGTACAAAAACACAGCAAGGTCAAGTAGTTGGTCCAAATTTTATACCTCATATAGGTAACGATGATGGTTTGTCAAACTTAGCTTATGTAGAGTGGTTAGGTGGTACTGCTCAAGATGCTGGTAAAAAAAGTTTAAACAACGTAAATGTAGCTAACCATACTAAACTATTTGTTTTGATAACTATGTTTGTACCTGGAGATTTAACACTAGTTACAGACAATGCAAAGGCAACTTTAACTTTAGATAATATTGATTTAACCTTTGAAGGCTCAGATCCAAGACTGCAAAGAGATGGTGACTCAACTACTTGGACTAATTTTAAAGCAGTTACGCCTAGAGACAATATAAATCAATATGACGATGGAACTTATGATTTAGCTATAGGAGAAAGATATGGTTTAGAACCTCAGAACGCTCAAGTAAATGGTAGTTTTTATATAGACGAGTTAAAAGGTTTAATACATTTTAGTTCTAATGTAGCAAATAAAACAGTTATATTAGACTATATAAGTGATGGTTTAGGAACTGATGATGAAATGATAGTTCATAAATTTGCTGAAGAAGCAATGTATAAACATATAGCTTATGCTATATTATCTTCAAGATCTAACGTTCCAGAATATATAGTTAGAAGATTTCAAAAAGAAAAGTTTGCGGCTGTTAGAAAAGCTAAACTGAGACTATCAAATATAAAATTAGAAGAAATAACACAAGTACTTAGAGGAAAATCTAAGAGGATTAAACACTAATACATGGCGGAAATTAAAAAGAATTTTACTAAAGGTCGTATGAATTTAGACCTTGATGAAAGGCTATTGCCTCAAGGTGAATATAGAGAAGCTTTGAATATTCAAATATCTGGCTCTGAAGATTCTGACGTAGGTTCTGTAAAAAATATATTAGGTAACAGTTTAGCTTATACTGCTATTCAAGGTATATCAACAAATCAAACTTGTGTAGGTGGTATTGTTGATGAAAAAAATGATCAAATATACTGGTTAATTACTGGTGGTTACGTTGTAGACACAAACTTAGTTAACGGAGATCTTGAAGACTCTGATGGTTTTGTTACTTATACTCAAGAAGATTATAATAGTGTTGGTGTAAATGGTCTTATAACAGACGATACATTTTTAATTATTGCTGACGGTACTGGTTTAACTTACGATCCAAATGCAACGCCACCTGTAAATCCTCAAACAGATCACGGTATTACTATTGCTTCTGGAGTTGCTGCAAGAGACAACACTAACAACGGAACAAACTCTTCTCTTAGACAAAACGTAGAAATAGTTGATGGTGTTACGTATAGAGTTTCTTATAGAAGAAAATATGTTTCTGGCAACAGTACTACTAATATATATATAGATTTTGGAAATGGTAATCAAGGTATTGCTAGTTCTAGCGAAACTAGTGGTAGTTATGTAACTGTAGAAGATACTTTTACAGCTGCAACTACTGGAACTATGCAATTTAGAATGTATTTTATAGGTGACTTTGTAGGTGAAATAGATGATATTGTTATAGAAGCTATTGAAGATAAAGCAAGTAGAATATTAAGATACACTCCTTCAACAAATGTAGTTGAACCTGTTTTTATAGATGTAGGAAATGAAGTTTTAAAATTTGATGCTAGTAATTATATAACTGGTATAAATATAGTTGATGACTTTTTGTTTTTTACAGATGGTGTTAATGAACCTAAAAAAATAAACATACCAGTTTGTATTGATGGCGCTGATGCTGATGACCCTTATGTTACACAAACACAAATAGCCGGTGTAGATGCTACAGAAGAACATATAACTGTAATAAAAAAGAAACCTACTAGAGCGCCAGAAATGTTTTTAGTTAGACAAGACGCTCCTAGTAATTTTGGTCAATTTAATGATTTTACTTTTTTAAATACAAGTGTTGGTAATAGTGTTACTCTTACAATAACAACTTCTAACGCACAAAATATAAATCAAAACGATATATTACTTTTAAGTGATCCAGCAGAACAAGGTAGCTTACCAACAAACGCTCAAGTTAGGTTAAAAGTTACAAGTTCTACTCACTCGTCAAGTACACAAACAATTGTTGCAGAAGTTTTATCTATAGACTCTTCAACAACATCAGATACTATACAGTTTGATTATTTAGTTGAAGACTTAGAAGATGTTATTTTTGAAAAAGTTTTTCCCAGATTTGCTTATAGATATAAATATAGAGATGGCGAATATTCTGCTTTTTCACCGTTTACTGATGTAGCTTTTAGCCCTAGAGATTTTAATATACACCCAACAAAAGAGCCTTATAATAAAGGCATGGAAACAAATGTAAAAGCTATCAGACTTTCTCAGTTTGTTCCTTATGATATTCCAGAAGATGTAATATCTGTAGATCTTCTATATAAATCTGATAACGATCCTACTATTTATTCAATAGAAACAATTAAGCCTAAACTCGCTAATGGTGATGATAATCCTGCTTGGCACAATGTGTCTGCTACTAGTACTACTATTGATGTAGTTAGTTTTAACATAACACCTTCCCACACTGGTTACTACGAAATAAATTCAGATAACATACACATTGTACTTCCTGAAAATCAATTATTGAGATTATATGATAATGTTCCAAGAAAAGCATTAGCTCAAGATTTTACAGCTAATAGATTAGTGTATGGTAATTATACTCAAAATTTAAATTTAGGAAATTTTAATAATAATATTGATTTAGACTATGAAGTTAGAAGAGACATTTTATCTCAAAGTGTAACTTTTAATACAGGTAAAAAATCTATTAAATCACTAAGAACTTATAAAGCAGGTATAGTTTTTGGAGATAAATACGGTAGAGAAACTTCTGTTTTTACAGGTAGTAAAACTAGTTCTTTAAAAATACCTTTTGAACAGCACGAAAACTCAAATAGATTAGTGTTTAAAAACTTAACTAATGTAATAGGTCAAGATAATACAGATGCTGATTCTTTATTACTTGATCCTTATTATTTTAAAGCTTATATAAAAGAAACTTCTGCAGAATATTATAATTTAGTTGTTGACAGAGTTTATAAAACAAAAGAAGATGATAATTTATGGGTTAGTTTTCCTTCATCTGATAGAAACAAAGTTAAAGAAGATGATTATATAATATTAAAAAAATCTTTAGATTCTGATGATGCTATAACTTCTGACAATAAATTTAAAATTATAGATATACAAAGTAACGCGCCAGATTTTATAAAAATAAAATATCAAGAATTAGCTACTGTTGATAGCCCTTCTGATATTACTCTTTTATTTTTTGACTCTAGTTTTCAGCCAGCACCTGATTTTGATAAAATAAAAATTAGTAAAGAAGTTACAGATGTAGATGGTTTACCAAATATAGCTGATTTAGCAGGCTCTGGTAAAAGAATATCTTTAAAATTTCAACTTGCAGATGGACCTAGTAATACTTTGCATAGTGATAGATATAACGCGCTTTCTGTTAGTTTTGTTGATTCATCTCCTGAGCACTACGTAATAACACTTGACAAGCCTATAGAAAGTCAAGACTCTTGGGTAGAAGTTTCTGAAGGTGTTTTAGAACCTAATTTAAAAATAACATTTTTTGTAGACGAGCAAAAAGACTGGGAAGAGTTTCAAGGTAGATTTTTTGTTAAAATAGTGGCAAACGATGTTTCAGATCAATTTTTAGAGTCTCAAATAGGTACTGTAACTCAACAAGCCGTAGTAGCAAGGACTAAAACTTTTTTCTTAGGTGATAGCACTTTGTTTGACCCTTTTCATGATTTAGCAACTAGTGGGGTTGGTCAAAGAACAAACATAACTAATTTTAACACTACTTTTGGCCAATCAGATACTAAAGTAAAATGGGAAGATAATTTAGATTTTGGCGAAAATTCAGCACAACCAAATTGGTTTATAGATAATACTTTTGCTGTAGCTGCTCAACCAACAATAGTTACAGACACAACTAACACTGATTATTTTGATCCTTACAATGGTAATGTTCCTGATAACGATGTTTCAGTTAGTGGATCTTTGTTTGCTTCAAAACATCCAGATTATTCTAGTGGAGATCTACCTAATTTTTTAAACAACGGCGCAGGACAAGCAAATCAATTTGACGCTCATCTTGGTGGTTTTGTAGATGGTTTAGAAGGTATAGTAGATACTTCAAATGGTGATTTTTGTCCTGATCCAGGTGCAGATGTTGCGCTTTCACCAAGAGCTTTGTTAACGCAAGTAGATGGAGAATACGACCAAGCTTATGGACCACCTGGTCACACTGGAGTTTTTATGCACTTTTCTTTTTCGCCTGTAGGTGTAGATTTACACGATGGTGTTAATTTATTGCAATCTGGTAGCAAAGACACAAGAAGTGGTTTAGTGTTAAACTTACAAGGCATAAACAATTTTAACCAACAATCATCAGGAGATAACCTTGGACTTGCTTGGGGTGTTTCAACTTTATCGGGTTCAGGAAGTCAAGGTTTTGATATTCAAAGAGGTAGTTATTACGATGATAATGGCGATCCTTTTACTGGTCATACTTCATTGTTCGAAGCAGATATGAATAGATATGGTGTTTGTGACGCTCCACAACAATCAAGCTTAATGGTAGAAGAAACAGCTAATCAATGGAACCCTGTTTATAACCACCCAGAAAATCAAGCTATAGTAGATAATTTAAAAATAGGTAGTAAGTTTAAATTTGTTAATGATACTAGTAACACTGTATTTACTATAAAAAGAGTTACTATTAAAAGATTTTACAATCACACTGCTTGGAATTATAGAAATATATGGAACGGTACGAATGCATATAATAGTCAAGCTGATGGTGAACGATATGGAGATACAACTACCGTGCAATATGCTTGGGCTCGTTGGGTAAAAAGCCCTAGAGGTGGTAGTACAAATACAGAAAGATTTGAAGAGTTAGAAGATGCTGTAAAAAGATTTGGTGCTGCAGATAATAGAAGAATAACTTATATATTAGAGCTTGACAAAGACCCTCGAACTGAGTGTAGTATAAATCCAGAAACTTTAGCTTTAGACACTAATACTCATATACACTTTTTAAAGCCTTATGTTTCAGAAAACTCAACTGTATTAAGTGATAATCCAGCTGTGTTTGAAACAGAGCCAAGAGAAAATACTGAACTAGATGTTTATTACGAAGCTTCTAACGCTATACCTTTAAAACTAGACGATCAAAGTAATAGTAATATAGATAATGATAAGGGTTATATATTAGCGCCTGTAGGTAGTAAAGTTTATAGTAATTTTCCAGCTGTTCAATACTTTAATATTAACGCTGGTAACACGCCTTTAGTAAAAGCTTGGGAAGGTGATGTGCTTGAGCTGTTTTTAGGTTTAAAAGTTGATACTAGCGTATCTAATGATAACGACGCTGCTGGCTTAGCAGATCAATCAGGTGCGTGGGCTGGCAAAACAATAAGAATATATAGAAGTGATAATGATTACGTTGAAATGGAAGTTGCAACAAACGGTGTTATTGAAATTGAAGAAGTTAGTGGAGGTACAAACGTTATAACAAAAATTAAACTAAATCCAAGTGTTACTAAAGTAGGTTTAAATTATTTTAACTGCTACAGCTTTGGTAACGGTGTTGAGTCTAATAGAATAAGAGATGATTTTAACCAACCGTTTATTAGTAATGGTGTTAAAGTTTCTACAACTTTAGAAGAAGGATATGAAGTAGATAATAGAACAAATGGTTTGATATATTCTGGTTTGTATAATAAAAACGCAAAAGTAAATAATTTAAACCAGTTTATAGCTGCAGAAAAAATAACAAAAGATTTATTACCAACTTATGGTAGTATACAAAAACTATATGCTAGAAATAGCGATTTAGTAGCTTTGTGCGAAGATAAAATTGTGCAAATATTAGCAGATAAAGACGCTTTGTTTAATGCTGATGGTAACATGCAGTTAGTTTCTACAAATAGAGTTTTAGGCCAGACTAGGCCTTTTGTTGGTGATTATGGTATATCAAAAAACCCAGAGTCTTTTGCAGCTGAAGGATATAGAGCGTATTTTACGGATAAACAAAGAGGTGCTGTTTTAAGATTATCAATGGACGGCTTAACTCCTATATCTGATGCTGGCATGAAAGATTATTTTGGCGATAAATTAAAAGGTGATTATAATAAAATTTTAGGTAGTTATGATAAAGATAAAGATCATTATAACGTAACTTTTGAATATAATAATCAAAACTATAACAAAGATAAAGATTTTTATGACTTAACAAACTCTGTAACTGTAAGCTACAAAGAAAGTATAAAAGGTTGGTCAAGTTTTAAATCTTTTATACCTGAAGCTGGTTTAAGTTTAGCAGGTGATTACTATACTGTAAAAAAAGGTAGTTTATACAAGCATGATAATGAAATAAGAAATACTTTTTATGATCTTAGTTTACAAAACTCTTTTATAAACGTATTGATAAACGATTCGCCTTTAGTAATAAAAGATTTTAAAACTTTAAACTATGATGGTGATAGTGGATGGTTTTGTAGTGAAATAACAACAGATGCTGGTGTTAAAGCAGAAGCAAATAATTTTGTTAATAGAGAAAACAAATACTTTTCTACTATTAAAGGTTTAAAACAAGAAGATATAAAAACTAACGAACTAAACTTTCAAGGTATTGGTTTTAGTACACAAATAAGAAAAATACAATGAAATATATAAATAGTTTTCAAATAAATAAAACAACAGTAAGTTCTGCTGCTAATCCAGTTACTATTACTGTGCGCGGTGATATAGACTCTGTTTTTAGCTTACAAATAAAAGACAGTTCAACACCAAATAAGTTTTTTAATTTTAAAACAAATACTTTTACTAACACATTTACTTCTGAAAATACGCTTTCAAATATAAAGTTAAGATCAAAAATTTTTTCAAAAAGTATTACAATACCAGCTGTTACAAACGCTAATAATTATAGGTTCTTTTTATTTACAGACCCTCATTTTAATACTGAAGTAAAAAATAGTGATAACAAATACTTACTAACTAAAGATTTATCTCAATCAGGCGGTGTTACAGTTAGATTTACAACAGCGTCTGATCAAGGTGATAGTAATTTTGAAGGTATAGGTCTTTTTCCACCAGCACTTACTGGTTTTGATAGTCCAGTTTTTACAGGATCTACTTTAACAGATTCTAATAGTACGTTAACTGTAGCATATTCTATAGCAGACGGTGCTGACAGCATTGCTTTAGGTTACAAATGTAGTTTTGATAAAGCAAAAGGCGGTAATTTTATTGCTGATAGTTTACAACCTGTGCAGTCAGACTTTTTTATAACATTTACTAAGAAAACAAACGGTACTGGTAGTAATGCTACAGAAGTTGTGTTAAGCAATGACGGCTCAGATACAGGTGTAGATAATCTAGTTGTTGGCATGTCTTTAGTACAAATAGCTAGTGGTAAAGTAGCAAGTAGTGGTAGTTTAGGTGTTTTAACTTTTCCAACAATTACAGCTATAAATAAACAAACTTTAACAGTAACTTTATCTAGCGCACAATCATGGAGTGATGATGATGATATTATTTTTAGAGCTTATGGTGATGAGTTAATTAGAAAAAGCGTTGGTTTAACTTTTACGCAAGAATTAAAAGTATTTCCTACTGATGGCGCCGCTAACATAGGAGCGTTAACAACTTCACTTGTTACAGCTGCTACAGACACTGCTGTTACTTTATCTGCTCTTTTAGGTATTTCTGCTGGATCAAGATTAGTTGGTCCTGGTATAGACAGTACGGCTGTAACTGGTGGATTTAATAATGATGTAACTGCTATTAACACTACTACTAGAGTTTTAACTATGCGTGGTAATCAAAACGATATAGCTGATAATACTAAGGTTTTTGTAACTGGTTCATCTAATTATTTTTTAATTCAAGGAAGTATAACTGTAACTAGATTTCCTTCTATAGACACAGACGTTTTTTTTGATATAGACAGAGCGTTTATTTTATCAACAACATCTTAACAATATGGCAAAATACAGAATAAAATTTAACGAAATAAATAGCTCAGCACAAGTTGGTGATTTACTTTATTACATGCATATAGATAACCAAACTGAGCCGCAGCTTATAGGTAGAATAATAGATATTGAAAGAGGTGGTATTGGTTTTGATCTTAGAGTAGAAACAGAAGACAATGTAAATACAGGTACAATAGCTTCACCTGTTTTTACAGATATTGAACAAGATTTTTTTGACACATCTACTGATATAACTACAGCTGAAGACTTTGAAAACCCTTTAGCAGACACAGGCTCAACACCGCCTACTTATAATTTACAAACACCTAACACTGATTTTCCACTAGATAAAGTATTTTTTATGTTTATGAAAAATGAAATAGCAAACATATCTAGTGTTAAAGGTTATTTTGCTAAAGCAAAAATGGAAACAAGTAACACAAGTAAAACAAAGTTATTTGCAATTGGCTCTGAAATAATAGCTAGTAGTAAATAACTAATTATAAGTGTAATTATAAAAATATAAAAATAAAATATGTTTAAACTAAAAAAAATAATGTTATGGCGTGGTTAGCAGTTGCGGCTGGACTTTCACTTTTATCATATCAGCAAGCTAGAAAAGATGCTGCTAGAGGTAGACGTTTATCTCAAGAGCAGTTTGAAGCTAATATGAAATTTAGAGAAGAGCAGCAAAGATTATTAGATATAGAAAAACAAAAGTATAGAGAGCAAGTTTTTGTAAATCCTTACGAAGGTTTAGAAAATCCTTTTGATGATCTAACAGTTAATCAACAAGAAGCTGATTTTGCAGCTAGAAGAGCAGAACAAACTAGAGCTAACATACTAGATAGTTTAAGACAAGCTGCTGGTGCTAGTGGTATATCAGGTTTAGCACAATCATTAGCTAATCAAGGTGCTTTACAAACACAACGTATAGCTGCGCAAATTGGTAAACAAGAAACAGCTAATAGGCTTGCTGCTGCTAAAGGTTCTTTATCAGTTGAGCTTGCTGAAAGAAAAGGTGAAGCATTAGTTCAAAGTATGGAAGCTAGTAGACAAGCTACAATACTAGGTATGCAGCAAAGTATTTTAGGTGCTGCGCAAGCAGGTGTAGCGCAAGCAGATGCTAACCGTTTGTCAGCCCAATTATATGGTAGTCAAATGGTGCAAAGTGCTCTACAAAGTGGTATACGAAATACTATGTATGGAGCTGAAATAGATAAAATGTAATTATGAAAGCAGACAAAACACTAGTCGCAGGAGCGGCAGCAACAGTACAAAAAACATTAGACATGGCACCTATATTTAAAGGTGTAGCTCAATTGCAAATGCAGCAACAAGAGTTTATGTCAAGTATTTTTGAAGATCAGTTGAAAAGAAAAAGAGCTATAGCTGAAGAGTTAAAAAAAGCTCAAATAGATGCTTTAATGCGTGGTGGTAAACAAGCAACTAAAATACATACTGACGTTGTAATGAAAGAAAACGACATTAACAATTTAGCTTATATCTCAGAAGATAATAAAAACTGGGCTGCAGAAATGGGTGGCTTTCTTGAAAGAGCTACTAATACTGATGAAATAAACTATGAAGCTACTTATGAAGATGCTCTAACAAAAAACAACTCTGTTGTAAAAGATCGTGCAATTGAATATAATCCTAATTATGATAATAACGATCCTTTTTGGAAATATCATACAGGCGAAGTAGGTGAATTTTTTGAAGTTAGACCTAAAGATTTAAAAAATAATTTTGGTGTTGTTTTTAAAGATAAAACTACTAAAACAAAAGCTTTAGCTGGTATAAATGATGTTTTAGAGAAAAGAGAATATAGTACTAATTTTTTAAGAGAAAAGTTGTTGCAAACAATGGAAGGAGATTCCTCAAATGAGTCAAAAAATAAAATAGCAACGTTAATGACCGAAGAAGTATTAGAAGGCTTACCAACTATAAGAGCTTTATTACAAACAGAAGAAGGTTTTAATAGAATTTTACCTGAAGCTGAGTTAAAAAAAATAGGTTTAACAAAACCTGAAGATAAAGCTGATTTTATCAACTCTTTAACACAACCTGCTCACCCTAATTTTAACGCTGAGGTTAGTGAAAAAATAGTTTTAGCTTTTTTTGATAGAGAAGTAAAAAAACTTCATGGTATGCAAAAGAGATTTAATATTAAGGGTAGTATGATGGACAACTTAACTAGTAGTGGTAGAGTTCAAGTTTCGCAAGACAGATATGAATTACCACAAAAAATGACTCAAGTATTTAACGCTATAGAAAGTGGTGCTGATTTTGATTATTTTGGTTATAACTTTAGCCTTGATAATAAAAACGGTTGGTATGATAAAACAGAAAAGAAAGACAAGAAAGATGATCCTTTTACATACTATACTTTTGAAGAGTTAAAAGATTTAGTTGATCCACAAGGTTATTTGATATTATACGATGAGTTTAAAAATATAAATCCAACATATACTATAGGCTCTAATGAAACAAAAACTACTGGTTCAATAGAAAATAACAATACTGAAGAAGGTGTAAATACAGGAAGTTTTTTCCAAAACTTTTTTAGAAATTTTGGTAGAGTTCCTAAAAAAAGATCTACTTCTAATTTAGATACAGAAGAAAAATAATATGTCAGATTTTAAACTATTAGATCAAACTGAACTAACAGGTTTGCTAGACAATGTAAACTTTAAAGACCCTAACGTTATAGGATCTTTAGGCGAAGTTGCGTTTAATTTAGATCGAAGAGTTGAAATTGACGGTATACAATATAACAATTTTAATGCTTTTAGAGATAGACCTTCAAATTTGTTTTTTGATGATTACACAGATGATGTTAAAAGTTATGCAAACACAAAAGAAGAAGATTTAGAAATATATTTTAATAGTCAAGGCATAGGTAGATACGATGACTATGTTAACTTTGCTAAAAACCAAGATTTTAACATGGAGCTTTTGAAAGATGAAAGCTTATTTCCAAATCAAGGTAAAAATGTTATAAACGTAGAAAAAAGAAGAGCGGCAGAATTATACGTTAGAGGTTTAGATATGTCCGATGAAGAGCAAGAAGAAGCTCTTTTAGATATTCAAACTGGTGCTTACGAAATATTTGATGGTAATCAAGATTATTTAAACAAGTTTAAAAAAGCTATACAAGAAGATAAAACAACTAGAATACTTTCAGAAGATTTAGATAAAAACTTTTTTCAAACTTATTTTAGTAGAAAAGGTTTTCAGCTTCAACAACTTTCAAATGAGTTAAAAGAACAAGGACTTACCAAAACTACAGAAGTTATTAATAAATATGTTTTAGAAGTTAGAAAAAACCTTGATAGTGACGTTAAAAGTTATAATTTATTAAATAGTAAATATCAAAAAGATAGAGATATTCTATTACCAAAAATTACTAAATTAACAGAAGAAATAAACAAGTTAGCTTTTGTTACTGAAGATAGTATAGTGCCTTATACTCAAGATGAAAAAGAATTAAAAAATCTTACAGATCTTTTAGATAAAAGACTTAATTTAGTTTTAGATTTTCATGATAAACACGATGTTGAAGCTATAACTAAAGCTTATGAAGATGTAACTCTACGAACAAAAAAATTTAACGAAAAAGTTGATCTAGTTGGAGACTATAGAATACAAGCCGCTGCTTTAGCTACAGAATACGGTTTTGCAGAAAATATTTCTATGAATGCTTTAGACATTGGTATGAATGATCTTGCTGCTGTAATACCTGGTATAGCTGCTAATCTTGGTTATAAACCAGCAGAAAAATTATATAACGATATAATAAGTATTGGTGAAAGTTTTAAAAAACATAAAGAATCCGTATATCCAATATCTCCAAAGTTTAGAGATGTAAAATTTTTTGGTAAGAATAGTAATGTTGGTGAGTTTGCAACTCAATTAATTGCAGAAAATTCATTTAGTATAGCTACAGCTTTAACAGCTGCTGGTGGTTTTAGATTAGCCACTGGTTTTACAATAAGAGGATTAGCTGTTAAGCCAATAATCAGTCAAGCAGCTGCTGATAGAGTTTCTTTAGGTATAGCTACATTATTTTTTGGAACTGAAACCGGTAGTCAACTTAGTAATTTAGAGCTAATGGAGAGAGATGCTAAGATTAAACTACCTGCAATAGAAGCAGAAATTGCAAATACAAAAGATAAAAATAGACTTCTAGACTTATACAGCTTAAGAGACAGATATAATAGACACTTAAATTTATCAGGTTACCAAAAATCATTTAACCCTCTTATGTATGGTAGTATTGCTGCTGTAGCAGAAAAACTTGGTACTTTAAGTATAATGAAAAGGCTAGGATCGTTTACTGGTTTTCCAGAATTAACTTTTAAAAGTGCTATGAGAGGCACTGGTTTGTATGGTAAAAATATTGGAATAGAATATGTAGAAGAATTTGTAACTGAAATTGGTCATAATGTTATGGATTATGTCGTGTTAAAAGACACTGATATAAGCTTTATGCAAGGCATAGATGCTGATTTTAACATGAACGTGTTATTTTCAACTATGGTAATACAAGGACCTTCAATGAGCCGTAATGTTTTTAATGCTTTTGGAAACGAGTTTAAAACTAGAGCTGAGTTTAATGAGCATGAAAAAATTAAACAAGAAGTTATTGTTACTCTTGAAAAAATTAAAAAAGTTGAGTTTTTAGAGCAAAAATTAGTTCTTGAAAACAGATTACAAGATCTTTTAGAAAAATCACAAATACTAGAAGCTAATGCTTTTTTAGATATGGCAGATCTTACTAGAGAAAATGTAGATGAGATTTTTGAAAACAGTAGGATAATAAGAAAAAATAACGAAAGAGCAGGTAGACTAGGTGCTAGAACAGGTGTAAATCAATTTCAAGATCCAGCTGTACAAGAAGAGCTTAAAGAAATAATAGACGAAAACACTAATTTAATGTCTAAAAACGAAGAGCTTAGAAATAAGCCTTTAGAAGAAAGACAAAAAAATTATAATGAAATAGTTGGAAGAGCTGAAAATAGCACATTAGATGCTTTTTTTGTAAATCAATATCATAGGTTTAAAAACACGTTAGTTGGTGCTAACATGAAATCTGGAGATTATAAAACTTTTGACGATGCTTTAGTTAGATTAAACGAGCTTGTAAGCAATGGTACTATAACTGCTCAAAAATATGATGAGTTAGTAGAAGCTCTTCAAACAAAAAGAGATGATGACGGTAATATTACTAGTATTGGTGCTAATGGAACTTTTATTCGTGAAAACAAAGAGATAATATTAATAGACGAAAATGTTTATAATAATATAGCAAACTCAAAATCAAAAGCTGATAAAAGCGCTATGGCATACGCGCCTATACACGAGGCTGGTCACATGTATGATGATGATGTAGGTATTTCAAAAGACGGTGAAGTTCAAGAAAAACATAAAAAAGCTGTAGAAGAAACAGTTAAGTTTCTTGAAGATTTAGATCAAGACTCTGAAGCTTATAAGTTTGCAAAGAAAAGAATAGCTCAGTATACAAATAACAACAAGTTTGATTTAAACGAATTAAAAGAAATACTTGGCGAAATGAAAAACGCTGGGCTTTTAAAAGAAAGTGATACTAATATATTATTTTATTTTAGAGATTTACTTAATAAAATAAAACAATTATCACCTTTTGGCAAAAACACAGAGTATATTCAATTAAAAACAGCCGCAGATGTTTTAGCTTATGTTGATAGTTTTCAAAAGAAAATAGAGGCTCAAAAAGTTGTAATGCAAAGACCGCCAGAAGAAGAAATTACAGTTACTGGCGCTACGTTTTCAAAAGGAGTTGTTGGTCAAATAAATAATTTAATACCTAACGACATTAAAACAAAAGAAGACTATCTTGCGTTTTTATCTGATCCAAGGCGTAATCAAGAAGTAGGTAAGGCTTTACAACCTGGAGGTCTTATATATAATCAAATAATGCAAAAAGCAGCGCCTGATGCTAGAGAAAAAGTTTTAGATGAAGTTAATGATAGAATTATAAATTACGATCCAGCTGCAAAAAGAAAAACAGGTGATGATACTCCTGTAACATTTGCTGAAAGAATATTTTCTGATATTAGATTTGGTAAAATGGAAGCTGCAAAAGAGTTAGCTACTAAACCAAAAACAACTACAATAGATCAACCAACAGAAACTGGTAGAAGAAAAGTTGATATAGCTGATGAAACTCAAGAACAAGAAGAAGTTGATATAAGAGAGCTAGAGTCTCAAATTAAAAAAGATCTTAATTTAACTGAAGAAGTTATTGAAACAGTTAAACAAGCAGTTAGAAAAACATACGGTACTAAGTTGCCAGATATAAGATCAAAACAATATAGAACACAGTTAAAAGACGCTCTTGTTGTTGAAGTTAGAAAACAAATACAAGATTTATTTGGTAGAGAGCAAGAGTATAATAAATTTTTAAGAAAATATATACCTGCTTTACACAGAACATTAAGCGCTGATAGATGGGTGCAAATAGAAAGAAGAGTACCAAAAGGTAAAAAAATATTTGTAGAGTCTAGAAGAATAACATCTGTAAAAGAAGTTAGAAAATTACAAGAAGAAGGTAAAATAAGAAAAGATGTTAAACCTGCTAGTGGGCCAAACCTAAATACTAAATTAAAAACGCCTAACAACGAGCAAATAATGGCGTTTTTTAGAGGTACAAACATGCAAGAGGTTTTAGATTACACTGTAACTAAATCTACTTTTGGTACTAGAAAAGATGCTTTAGCAGCAGCTGTTGTTGAAAAAGTTGGTTTTGATGCTACTATTAATATATTAAACACAGAGTTAGACGTTGTTGAACGAATGAGAGACGTTCAAGACATAACAAATGTAAAGCAAATAGAAAACGATGTTCAAGTAATAGCTGATATTCTTGATGTTAATCCTGATATAGCTTTAAGTGTAGGCGCTGAAATAACTGCAGGTGATGTTATAAGTCAGTTTGGCGAACTATCGCTTATGGCTCAAAATAATTTTGAAAACTTTGCTAAAAAAAGATATACATTAAAATATAAAGGCAAACCTTATTTAGAAGCTATAATAGATCCTATTTACGAACTAGGAAGAAAAGGTGGTTTTAAAACTGAACAACAAATAAATAAAGCTTTAAAAAGTGTGTTTGGTTTAATACCAAAGAAAAAAGGTGAAAGCACTCTTGGTGATATAGGTGAAAGAGCGTTTAGAGATTTATTTGTAGAAGCAGGTGTATTAGCACCTGGACATAAAATTGGTGAATTTGATGTTGAAATAAAACCAATACCTGGTATTTTTGAAGGAGGTATATTTCAAAACTCAGATATAGTTTTTGAGTTAAAAAACGGGCAACAAATTTCTATGGAAATTAAGTTTGCTGTAGACGGTGTTGTTAACGCTGGTAAAATAGGTATAAAATCTTATAATAGCAAAGGTGATTTTGAATTTAGTGATACTAATATAGAACAAAATATTCAAGATAAAGTAGCAAAGCTTATAAAACCTGTATTAACAAAAACAGTTAAAAGACTTGAAAGATACCTTATAGAAATAGGTGGTTATCCTAAAGGAACTAAATTAGATGATGTTGTTTTACCAGAAGTTTCTCCTTATAACGGCCACAGATTTTATACAAAATTTCCTGGTAGAAAAAGAAACTTATGGAATGACGATAGTAAATCAACTATTGATGGTATGACTTTTGCAGAAATAAAAGCAAGCTCTAACGTTAGTATAGAAGATGATGGTTCTGTGTCTATATATTTATATAACAAAAAAGGTAACTATTATTTAGGATCAATACGTGAAGGTAAAGGCGGTGGAGTTCACTACTTAGGTCAAGACATTTTACAAACAGAAAAAGATTTAGGTGTTACTTCTATTAAAGGTGAGCATAGTGTTAAAGCTAACTTTTTAGCTGGAAGTTCAAAAACTAACGCTACTGAAGCTGACGTTAAAGCTGGTCTTACGCCAAATGGTAGTATTTACAAAAACGGTAAAGACGGTAAAAAAAATAAAATATTTAGAGGTTATAAATTTAGAGTTAACGTAGAAGCTCAGCTTAACACTAAAAAAATAGCTAAACCATCTGGTTTTAATATAAAAAATGCTAAAGACGTAAAAAAGTTTGTAGAAACAGGTAATAAATCTGCTTTAGGTTCTTTTTCATTAGGACCTAAAACTTTTGGTAAAGCAGTAATGCAGTCTAGAAGTATTAAACGTGCAAGTCTTTCAAAAGGTATAACAATATTAGACTTTGATGACACTTTAGCTACTACACAGTCTTTAGTTAGATTTACTTCGCCAAACGGTACTACAGGCACTTTAAACGCAGAGCAGTATGCTAGTACATATCAAGATTTATTAGATCAAGGTTATGTTTTTGATTTTTCTGAGTTTAATAAAGTTGTTGGTGGTAAAATAGCACCATTATTTAATAAAGCTTTAAAGCTACAAAAAAAGTTTGGTCCAAAAAATATGTTTGTACTAACTGCTAGACCACCAGCAGCGGCACAAGCTATATTTGAATTTTTAACAGCAAACGGTTTAAATATACCTATAGAAAACATAACAGGTTTAGGCAACAGCACATCTGAAGCTAAAGCGCTGTGGGTTGCAGATAAAGCTGCTCAAGGTTATAATGATTTTTATTTTGCTGACGATGCTTTACAAAATGTACAAGCTGTTAAAAACATGTTAGAGCAGTTTGATGTTAAGTCAAAAGTACAACAAGCTAAAGTTAGTTTTAGTAAAGGCATGAGTGACGATTTTAATCAAATATTAGAAGATGTAACAGGTATAGGCTCTCAAAAAAGATTTAGCGAAATTAAAGCTAGAAAACGCGGTAGAGGTAAAGGCAGGTTTAGATTTTTTATACCACCTTCACATGAAGATTTTGTAGGTTTAATATACAACTTTATAGGCAAAGGAGCTTTAGGTGATAAGCATAGAGACTTTTTTGAAAAATCTTTAATTAGACCTTTAAATAGAGCTTTTAGAGAGTATGATGTTGCTAGACAGTCTATTGCTAGTGATTTTAAATCATTAAAGAAAAAGTTTCCTAATGTAAAGGAAATGCTTACTAAACAAATACCTGGTAGTGATTTTACTTATGAAGACGCAATAAGAGTTTATCTTTGGAATAAACATAACCACGCTATACCTGGTATAAGCCAAACAGATCAAAATGATTTAGTTAAAGTAGTTCAAAATAATTCAGAGTTATTAACTTTTGCTTCAGCTGTAAATGTAATATCTAAAAGAAGTGATTATGTAGCTCCTGTTGTTGGCTGGGAAGCTTTTAGCATAAAAATGGATTTAATAGATGCTACTGATAGAGTTGGTAGAGATGAGTTTTTTGAAGAGTTTTTTGAAAATGCAGATATAATATTTTCACAAGAAAATTTAAATAAAATTGAAGCTGCTTACGGCAGGTCATTTAGAAACGCTCTTGAAGACATGCTTTATAGAATAAAGACTGGTAGAAACAGACCTAAAGGTCAAAACGCTATAGTGAACGCTTTGACTAACTTTGTAAACGCAGCGGTAGGTACTGTTATGTTTTTTAACATAAGATCTCTTACCTTACAGCAAATGTCTATAGTTAATTTTATTAATTTTGCTGACAACAATATATTTCAAGCTGCTAAAGCATTTGCAAATCAAAAACAATATTGGGCTGATTGGGCTATGTTATTTAATTCGCCTTTTATGAAGCAAAGACGTGGAGGTATTAGAACAGATATAAACGGTGCAGAGCTTGCTACAGAGATTAGCAAGTCTGAATATCCTATAAGATCATTAATAAGACAATTGTTGCAATTAGGTTTTAAGCCTACACAAATTGGTGATAACATTGCAATAGCAACAGGTGGGGCTTTATATTATAGAAATAGAGTTAATACGTATTTAAAACAAAACTTTGATCAAGTTGAAGCAGAAAGAAGAGCTTTTGCAGATTTTCAAACTATAGCAGAAGCTACGCAACAATCTGCAAGACCTGATATGGTTTCACAACAGCAAGCTTCTGACGCTGGTAAATGGATATTAGCTTTTCAAAATGTAACATCGCAGTTTAATAGACTTGGTAAAAAAGCTTTTTTAGATATTAAAAATAGAAGAATTACACCACCTAACACTACACTTTTGCAAAGTGATATATCTAATACTTCAAGAATATTATACTATTTTGCAGTACAAAATTTAATATTTTACGGTTTACAATCGGCTTTATTTTTTATGATGTTTGATGACGATCCAGATGATGAAAGATTATTAAGTAAGAGAGAGCGTCAAATAAGCGGTAGTATAGACTCTGTGTTACGTGGCTCTGGTGTTCTTGGAGCGGCTGTAGCTACATTAAAAAATATGGCTATTAAATTTTTAGAACAAAGAGAAGCTTCTGGCTATAGTAAAGATGAAAGCGCTGTAATAATGGAGTTAGCTAACTTTTCGCCACCACTTGGTATTAAATTAAGAAAACTAGTTAATGCTGAAAAAACTTTAAATTATAATGAAAATATAATTGGTGAAATGGAAATGTTTGATAGCGATAATCCACAGTGGTCAGCTGTTACAAACTACATTGAAGCATTAACTAATGTTCCAGCTAATCGTTTATATAATAAAACAATGAACTTAAGACAAGCTTTAAATAGTCAAAATGAGTCTTGGAAAAGAGCTTTAATGCTTTTAGGTTGGAGTCAATATAATTTAGGTATACAAAACGAAGCGGTAGAAGAGTATAAAGAATTAATTAAAAATAGAAAAGTTTTATCAAAACCTAAAAAAGGAGTTTCAGGTAAAAAAGGAGTTACATCAAAAAAAGGTATATAACATGAAAAAAATAATTATATTATTATTAATATTAACTTCTTGCGCAACACCAAAAAAATGTTGCAGTCAAGATATAAAGAAAATATTTAAATTTTCTACATTTTACGCAGCAGCAAATGGTGGTACATCTATATCAGATGTTGATGTATTTTCTGTTACAAATGGACTTGAAACTACTACAATAAAAACACCTTATGATTATAATTTAGTTTTAGGTATACGTAAAATAGCTAGGTTTGGTTACGAAAATAGAGCACAAACATTTTACGATGGTACTGAAAACTCTTGGTCAGATGGTGCTAATGTAGGTAAAGTAAGTGGGCTTGAGTTTTTATTTGAAGTTGATTATAGTAGACAGCAAGGCAATGAATATATTGATCAACATCATTTTGTTAGATTTGTAGATAATAAATACATATTAAAAGGTGAATATTTAGAAGATGGTTTTGCAGACGTTAAATACGTTGAAACATCTGAAAGATATAGATACAAAATAAGTAATAAACTTTCGCTTAACGTAGGTGCTGCACAAAGGTTGTCTGAGCCATACGGTTATGATCCGCTTGAAGAGTGGAAGTTAGATAATGGTGGTATACACTATACATATTTAGCTTTGCAAGAAGGTTACAATGTAGATGTGTTTAACTCTGAATATATAGATCCAAACGGTAATATAGTAGCTACATCGGCTGATGTTTGGGAGCAAGTTGTAATACCTACAGTATTAGCAGATTATACTGAGAGAAAACGTAATGAGTTAGATCAGATAATACAACACTCGTTAGTGTTAGGTTTTGATTATTATCATTATACAAAATCATTTTGGACACACGCTTGGGCTAATGTTATGCCTTGGCATTATGACGACGATGGTGAGTTTTCATATCACAAATATAACAACGGCCAATGGTTAGATTATAGCGGTGGTTTAATATTTGGTTATAAGCTAAATAGATCACTAGGGCTATTTGCAGAAGGTAAATACAATAAGTATTGGAATAGAGAGTGGTACGACTTTAAATTTGGAGTAAATTACGTAATCTTTTAAACTATAACTATACACTAAAA
>Ga0160423_10001045_pt1 | contig 22992 bp, 25 predicted proteins | sample CRUFie14St8metaG_FD_108191 | JGI IMG/M metagenome (GOLD analysis project Ga0160423, IMG submission 108191) | Marine microbial communities from the Costa Rica Dome - CRUD Field 142mm St8 metaG | ecosystem: Environmental > Aquatic > Marine > Oceanic > Photic zone | place: Costa Rica: the Eastern...
CCGCTCGCGTGGTGTAGCCAGGTCCATCATTACGGGTTTTCATCCCGTCGACCCGGGTTCGAATCCCGGCGCGAGCACATCAATCACCTGTATTCGGTCCACTGCGCCGTATTTTTAATCCCAGTTGGAGTCGAAATGCCTCACCAATTCGGTGCGCGAGAAACTTTAGGTGCTTTGACCCCGCCCACAGAGCATGGTCAACATTGGAGACACAGCCCCTGCCTTTACCTTACGAGCCACCGACAAGCGAGCCGTGTCCTCGTCAGAATACGCTGGAAAGAAGTTGATTTTGGCGTTCTACCCCGGCGCTTTTACCGGCGTTTGCGACAAGGAAATGTGCGCCATCCGGGACAACATGGCCGCTTTGAACGATGCCGATGCGGTCGTTCTGGGCATCAGCGTTGATTCTCCCTGGGCCAATGCAGAATTTGCTCGCAAGTACGACCTCAAATTCGAGTTGCTGTCCGACCTCGACCGAGAAGCCGTCCACGCTTACGATGCTGCTTTTGTCGGCCTGGGCGGTATTGACGGGTACGTCAGCGCCAACCGAGTGGTCGTCATCGTTGATGCAGAAGGCATCGTTCGCTACCGATGGGTTGCAGAAAACCCTGGTGTTGAACCGGACTACGCCGAGATCGTGTCCGTCGCCAACGGGCTCTGATCTGGATTCACCGCACGGTGGCTCACGCGGCGAAGGTCCCTTCGTTGTAATCCTTCACGGCTTGGTAAATCTCCTGCCGCGTGTTCATCACGAACGGTCCGTACCTTGCGATGGGTTCACCGAGCTCTGGTCCACCAAGTATCAACAACTCCGCACCTTTCTTGCCAGCGGTCATGGTCACCGAATCCCCCGGACTCAAAAGCCCAAGACCACCGTCCTCCAGAGGTTTACCGGCCACCTTGAGCGAACCACCAAAAGCGTAGAGCATCACGTTGTGGTTGGTTTCACAGGCTTGCGTATACGTGGCTCCGGGCTTCAATCTTACATGAATGAGCGTGATCGGGATGACGGTATCGATGACCGCTTCAACGCCAAGGGCTCGACCGGCGATGACCTTGGCCCAAACCGTACCTTCATCGTCACTGGTTTCCGGTATTTCGGATGACGGAATGTCTTGATAGCGTGGTTTCATCATCTTGTCCTTTGCAGGCAGATTGACCCATATTTGGAACCCGTGCATTCGACCGCCGTTCTCCATCATGTGGTCTTGCGGAAGTTCTGAGTGAATGATGCCCCTGCCTGCCGTCATCCACTGGACATCGCCGGGGTCCAAATCACCGCTGTTGCCAGCCGAGTCAGCATGTTGCATGCCTCCAGAGAGCAGGTAAGTCACGGTCTCGAAGCCCCTGTGCGGGTGCATGGGGGCCCCTACAGCCTCACCCGGGCCGTAATCCACAGGACCCATCTCGTCAAGCAGAAGAAACGGGCTCATCAACCGACCCATCGCCGCCGGGCGACGCACTTTGAATCCGCCTCCTTCAAGGACGGTGTGGGTCGGAACAATCGAGGTGATGGTGCGCTCCATGGTCAGGCTTTGGTCATGGAACTAATAATGGCGCGTATTGTGTCCGGGTTGGCTTTCTTTTTCTTGTTGGTGACCAACGAGCGACCGATGACAATGCATCCAAGGAACGAGAATTGCATTCGCATCGCCATGATCACGTGCGGCCCTCCGCCACCTGAGTGCGTTCCTAGCGCCACGATTCTGTCCCTAAAGATTCGGCGAAAGTCATCGCCGTCCCTGCTCAGCCAAGCGATGGCGTTGTTGAGAACGGGAGGGTAGGAACCGTTGTATTCCGGTGCAAAAACAAACCAGGCGTCGCCGCCCTCAAGAACCGCTTTGAGTTCTTCCAAGTTCTCCAAACGGTCGGTTTCTCGTTCGAGTTTCACGGTGTAGACGGGAAAATTGCAAGCGTTCAACGAAACGTGCTCAACGGTATGACCCAAGTCAACGGCGTAGGTCTCCACTTCTCGAGCCAGTTTGGCGTTGTTGCCGTCCGAGGCGTGAATGAACACCAAGTTTGCCATGCCACGCCCACGGCCTGCACGGCTTTATCATTGCCAGTCTAAGGCCACGCTAAGGCGATGTTTTGTGTTCGTCGTTCACGGCTTGATAGGCCGCCGTAAAACGTGCCATCCATGTTGAACGGGGTTGAAGGCAGGTGCCCGATACAACGTCGCGGTGCGCCTCCAGATAATGCGGCATCATCTTCACCAGCATCTCCCTCAGAGAATCGGCTTCGTACACGACTGCACCGCAGTCCATGCAAGCCATCTTGGGCATGGGCCGAGAGCCTTGCGGCAATAATTGAAGTTATCCAAGACGTCGTTGCATCGCCGTTATGAGGACAAGTCATTAAAGAGGCGCAGGGAGGCTGGCAAGATCATGTCAGAAGCGATGATTTTGGACCACGCTGCTGAATGCACAACGGATTTTCTGATTTACACCGGTGATTTCTGCAGTTATTGCCGGGCGCTCAAAAACCTCCTTGACGGGAGGGGGCTGACCTACACGGAATACAATTTTGACCGGTACGAAGGCATGCGAATGGGTGTGGTAAAGGCCACGGGTCATCGAACGGTGCCCGTCGTGTTCGACCTGCGTGGTGAACAACCCATGTTCATCGGTGGCTTCGACGAAACAAACCGTTTCCTCAAGAAAAGGTCGTGAGCCATTCCTTGAGCGCTCGATGGTGCTCAATGGGAATCATGTGCCCTTTTTGATGTTCGATGAGTTCCACGGCCCAGCCTGCTGACTCAAACAAATGAGCGATGGCCCACCCGTCTTCAATCGGCACCCGTACATCTTTTTCTCCGTGCATCCAAAACAGCCGCTTCTTCTCCAACTCATCAAGCCTGAGCCGAAGTTCCATGGGTCTCACGAGACGGGTGGCCATGCAAACAACGCCTTGGATGCGGTCCGCAATGGGCAATTGGAGCAGTTCCTGTGCCATCGCCCCACCTTGGGAGAAGCCCCCAACGACCAGCGGGCCAAGCGGCGCCTCCTCGGCGATCAACTTCTCAAGTTGCGAAAGGCTCGAGTCCACATCCACCAGTTCCTTTCTGGAGAGGGTCATGCGTCTCGTCACATCGGCATCAAAGTCCTCGTATCGCCACCATGTGTAGCCGCGTTGAGGGTGCTTGTAGCGCGCCTGTGGGACAAGAAGAGTCCAACCCTCCGGCAGAATTTTCTCAGCGAAGGGGCGCATCATGGATGCCTCGCCGGTCATCCCGTGCATCATGATAAGCGTAGGCAAATCGACACCTCAAAGTGTCCAAGAGCGAACCAGGGCGCCTGCCACCTTTAGGTGCACAAAGGAACCCTCTCCCCGCAGGGTCACCGTAATGGAATGGTCGCCTGAAGTTGATGGAATGGTGCCGAATGAGCCCTTTTCCGTCGCTCCTGCGCCCCAGGCACGGGTAAGGGGGGAGGCCCCTTCATGGTCCTTGATGCTCAGCGATCCTGACCCCCCCTGCTGACTGATGTCAACATCAAGGTACCAAACCAAGGTATCCCAGGCTTCGTTTGGGGAGTAGCCTTCGTCGAGGAAAGTGTCGTAGATTTCCTGGTCGTTTTCCACGTACAAATTGTCGTGAATATCACCTGCACGGTAAAAGAACACATCGCCGGCGTACTCCGTTTTCTTTTGATTGAGGTTCATCTCAAGACGTTCAACGCCCTCGCTGTCCGTCCACTGCAGGTTCTTGATGAAGCCTTCACGCCCGCTGAACACATAACCGAGCGTGTGGTCTTCGCTTGAGGTGGCGGAGACGGTGACTTCGCCGTCGTAGATGTTTTCCGTGGATGCCGTCCAGTCCTGGCCGAGAAGCCGGAATTGCCACGTGTTGCCAACACCCCAGGGGAAATCGAACACGGCTTGAGGCTCGCCGTTTTCATACACCGACAAGCCGTCCATGGTGACCCTTCCCAGGAAGGGATTGTGATTGATGACAGCATGCCGTTGGGCCTCGCCCTCTGAAGAAATGCCCAACATAAACAGCCCGTCCTCAGTACGGACATCCGCCACCACAAGGCGAGCGCTGTCCTCTCCGAATTCCGGGGTGATGAACGTGTACAGCCACTGATGCCCAATCTCCCACACGGGTAGGCGAAGCTCGTCTTCTGTGGTGTTGCCGAGTCCATCGGAATCAACGGTGGGACCCTCAAGGCAACCCGCCATCGATAGCGAGAGCATGAGCCAAACCACCAGTCCTGCCGTTCGCATGGGAGACCGCTTACGCCCTCTCCTTGAAAGACTAACGCTTGCCGTGTAGCGGACGCTATCAGAGTAAACCATTCTGGTTCATCACGTCGGCACCGGCCAAAACCACGGCCACAATGGACATCAGTTTGATGAGAATGTTGAGCGATGGTCCGGAGGTGTCCTTGAACGGGTCGCCGATGGTGTCGCCGATGACGGCTGCGTCGTGGGCTTCATCGCCCTTTTTAGCACCAGGAATGTGGTTCTGCTCAATGGCTTTCTTGGCGTTGTCCCAAGCACCGCCGGCGTTGGCCATGAAGAGCGCCATGAGCACACCGGTCACGAGCGAGCCAGCCAACAATCCACCAAGGGCGTCAAACCCAAGTCCGTAGCCAACCAGGACGGGCGCTACGACAGCGACCACGCCCGGACCGACCATCTCTCGAAGGGCGGCCTTGGTGGAAATGTCAACACAGGCTGCGCTGTCGGGGTAAACCGTGTCACCAACCTTGATTTTTGTTGGCCAGGTGGTTGGGTCGTCAATCTTGCCTTCAAAGGACGAATCTTTCTCCAAAGCACCGCGCATCTCGGCAAATTGACGGCGGATTTCTACCACCATGTCGCCAGCAGCCTTGCCGACGGACGTCATGGTCATGGCTGCGACAACAAAGGGCAAACCGCCACCGATGAGCAGGCCGATGACGACCATGGGGTTCGTCAATTCCAAATCGAGCGTATCCCCGTTGGCACCAATCGCCGAGGTGTAGGCGGCAAACAGCGCAAGAGCGGTCAAGGCCGCAGACCCGATGGCGAAGCCCTTGCCAACAGCGGCCGTGGTGTTGCCTATGGAATCCAATTCGTCGGTGATGGCACGGACATCGTCGCCCAGGCCGCTCATTTCTGCTATGCCGCCGGCGTTGTCGGCCACCGGACCGTAGGCGTCGACCGTCATGGTCACACCAACCGTGGCAAGCATGCCCATGGCGGCCATGGCGATGCAGTACAGCCCGTAGGTCTCGCCACCGAGTTGGTTCGCCCCGAGAATTCCCAGAGCGATGAGCACGACGGGCACGAAGGTTGACATCATGCCAACAGAAAGGCCGGCGATTGCGTTGGTGGCTGGCCCGGTCTTGGACATCTCACCGATGCGGGGGATGGCCTTCGTCTTCAGGCCCATCACGGGCTCGATACCGGTGTAGTACTCGGTCACCAGACCGATGAGAATCCCAACAATGCTGCCGAGAACCACCGAGTGCATGATGCCCATTTCAACGTCGATGAGGCCTTGAGTGATAGCACCGTAGCCACCGAGCCAAAACAAACCGGCACCGATGAAGGTGGTGTTGCGAAGGGCGACCGCCGGGTCGTCTCCGTTCTTGAGGACGGTCATGGAGAAGACCCCGACGATAGAGGCGATGTAGCCGATGAACCCGAGGAAAATGGGCATCATGACGTAATCAACGGCCAAGTCATCGGAGCTGGCGATGATCATGGCGGCGATGATAGAGCCCACAAAGGACTCGAAGATGTCAGCGCCCATGCCGGCCACGTCGCCGACATTGTCGCCGACGTTGTCTGCAATGACACCGGGATTTCGGGGGTCGTCTTCTGGAATGCCTGCCTCAACTTTGCCCACGAGGTCCGCACCGACGTCAGCGGCTTTGGTGTAAATACCGCCGCCAACACGAGCGAAGAGCGCAATGGACGAGGCCCCCATGCCGAATCCGGCAGCGGCGGAAAGGTCAGCACCGCCTTCAGCGTCAAGCCAGAGCGCGATGAGCGAAATGCCGAGAAGGCCAAGACCGCCCACGGAAAGCCCCATGACGGCACCGCCGTTGTACGAGACCGCCAGAGCGCCTGCACGTCCATCGCTTTTCGCAGCCATGGCCGTTCGACCGTTGGCGGAGGTGGCGGAGCGCATGCCTGAAAAACCGGCCAAGACCGAGGCAACGGCACCAGCAAAGAAGGCAACGGCCGTGTTGGTGTCGTTGATGACGGCCAAAAGAGCGCCAACGGCGACACAGAAGATCGCCAACACTCGGTATTCAGCAAAAAGGAACGCTAGGGCTCCTTTCTGAACTTCTTCAGTGATTTCGGCAACGGTTTCGTTGTCGATTTTTACCTTGTTCACTTGCTGGTAAAGCAAAAACGCAATCACCAGACCAAAGGCACCTGCGCCTGCCGAAATCAATCCAATGTTTTCCATCATCAATAAACACCTGTTGCCTCGGCCACTTTGGAGCCCTTCATAAGCAGTTCCCACCGAAAATGACCCTCTGCTTCGGTTTATGCAAAAGGTTGCTGAAGCGAAACACCCCGTGCGCTACGTTTGCTGAGGGCAATCGTTGAAAGAGGAGAAACGACTGGATGTTAGCATGAGCATGACCGCTGAGGAAATCTTGGCCGAAATTGGGCCGGTGCAAGAAATCCTTGACGAACACGATGGCGTGGTGAACGTGCTTGACACCACCGACGGCAACGTCATGCTCTCCTTGGACGGCGGTTGCAACGGGTGCTCTTCAACACCCATGACCGCCATGCAGATTTACTACTCGCTCAAGAAACTGGACAACATCAACGACGTCATCTTCGTCAACGGAGAGTTGCCCGAGTACATGCGCACGTTCATCGACCAAAAGATGGCGAAGGAAGCCCAGGAAGCCAAGTCGGACGATGACGGTCCGCAGGGCGAAATCGTGTGATCACTCTTCTTCGGAAGAAACTTGACGGTCGTACCAAGCCTCAAGGTGCTCAACCCGAGCCTCGTCAAGTCCGAGCGTTTTGGCTTGCAGTCGGAGGAATTTTCGTTCTTCATCCGTGATGACTCGGTCTTCCATGGCTATTTCGTAGGCCTCGAGGTAGCTCTTTTCTGCTGCCGTAAACGCCTCGGGCATGAGCACCGATGAGAAATTTTGGATGGCCCCAAAAATGGGTTTCCGAAGAATGACCAGCGGCGCGCCAACGACCACACCGGCCACCAATCCACCGCCGGGAACAAAGCCCTCAATAATTTCTGATGTCAGCAACAAAGCGATGCCGCCGACGGTAGCGAAGATGGCGGCGCTGAACGTTTTTCTGAGTTGCTCGTCAATTCCTAGAATCTCGTTCTTCAAAATAGCGTAGGTAAACATGAAGCCTTCGAGCATGCCGGTGAGAAGGATGCTAAACAGGAAGCCGTAGAACAAAACAAGGTACGTGAACACCACGCCCTCACCCTCCGTTTCAATGATGGTGGTGACATCGGCGAGGTTAAAGTCCCCGAACCGAATCACCATGAACACAATGCAGAACACCATTGTCCCTTTGATGACGGCTTTTCCTGCGAAGCCCAAAAACAAGGAACGAGCCTCAATGGCCTCGTTTTCACGACCCGGTTCTTGGCTGAGGCGTTTCCAGCCGGCTCTCATGAACAGCATCGCAATGGTGGCGGAGAACACGGGCGTGATGAGGAGTAACTTGCCGATATCGGAAGAACCGGGAACGAAGAACGAATTTGGAACGTAAGTGGTGTCGTCCTCCGCACCGCAGGTGCTCGTGATGGGTGGAGAGTCGGCGTAGGAGATGACCGTTGCTGGCTGGCCCTCCGATCCGGCCTCGCACTCGATGTAGTAGGCTCCACCTACGGTGCCAACGATGCCGTTGGCGCTCACGAGGGCCGTGATGATGATGGCGGCCACTGCAGGCAAGAACCACCAGAGGTTGTTCTTTATTTTCGGCTGGGCCATGAATTCCAATTTCTTGGGCGGGTAAAACGAGACTGCTGAAATGTACATCATGATGCACATGATTGAACAAAAGTACCAGCCAACCCTGTAGGACGAGAGTACGTGAAGGAAGCCCTGCGAACCCTCGAACGGGTAGGCGTTGTACCAGTTGGCCACCACTCGGTAAGCCTCGGCGAGTAATAGCACAAACATGAACCGGTTTTCTGGATTTTTTGGTCGCGCACGGATGATCAGGAACGCAAGGGCAACAAGGACGATGAACGTGATGATGGAGAGAAAGCCGTAGATGTAATTCACACCGAGAACGTTGCCTTCTGAGAAACTGATGTTCCGAATGTTTCGCAGATAGTACGGTAGTATTGGACCAACATCTGCCATACACCGCCCACGTCCCAAGAAGGGATAGAGGTTCCTCCGACGCGGCGGCCTTTCTCAACCGGTTCGGGTACTCGGCCTTCAACCGCTTATTCTTCTTCCTTGGGACGCTTTCCTATGCTGTGAGGGTTGGCCCCAAACGACACGTTTTCGCCTTTGATGTTCATTCTCGCTGATATCGCCAAGATAATGCAAAACAGCGCCAGAGGTCGCGGCAAATAATCCGAGCCCCAAAGTTCGCCCCCGACGCTCGGCAGCACCCAAAGCACGGCAGCGGCCGCCAGAAGCAGGGTAAAAATGATGTTCTGCACGACCATCTCGGCCTGTGGAGAACGGGAGAAGGTGGCGATAAAGGTGAACAAGATGGCCGATGAAGCGCACAGGATTTCTGCGAGCAGTTCCACCAAAACCGCATCCACCATGCTCCACCCACACCTCTTGTCCTCTTGAACATGGGGGCGAGGCGAACCTTTGTGTAGGGTTGTCCCCCTCTTCACCGTATGGCGGGGGGCTCTTTCAGACTGCCCAAGCCAAGGAAGAACGGTCCGCCGTTTTTCTCACGAAATCAAGTCGCTAAAGTGCTGCATCAAATGGGTGTCCTGCTCGAACTGCAGGGCGCCAACGTCTTTCGCGTGCGGTCGTACCAAAACGCCAGTAGGCTCCTCGGCAGCCTCACCGAGGACATTGGAGAACTTGTGGCGAGCGGCGATATCTACAACATGAAAGGCATCGGAAAAGGCCTTGGAAGTGCGCTAACGCAAGCCATTTCTGAAGGGCACTGGCCAGAGGATTGGGCAAACCTCCACACCGATACGCCTCCCGGCCTCATCGAAATGCTCGGCATCCCCGGATTGGGCCCAAAACGCATCAAATTGATGGCCGACGAACTGGGCGTTGACTCGGTAGCCACCCTCAAACAGGCGGCCCTTGATAACCGGATTGCACCGATGAAGGGGTTTGGCGCCAAATCGCAGCAGAGAATGCTGGACGGTATTGAATTGCTCTCGAGGTTTCGCGCCCGGCGGAGGCTGGACATTGGCCTACGCTACGGAGAAGCCTTTCAGCAGAAAATTGCCGTCCTGGACGGCGTGCACCGAGCGACGTTGGCTGGAAGCGCCCGGCGACGCAAGGACACCATCGGCGATCTTGACGTCGTTGTTGCGGTGGACGAGAGCGATCACGAGGCCGTCGCCAACGCCATTCTGAGTTTGCCGGGCATCGCCGATGTCAAGGGAGCGGGGGATTCGAAGATCAGCCTGATTCTTGACACGTCTATTTTTGACGAAACGTTCACCGTTGGTCATATCGATGCGAAGGTGCTCGACGCCATCGGTGGAGACGACTATGAACAAATGGAATCTGGTGGCACCATTGACGCACAGGTCCGCCTCGTGCCACCGCACGTGGAGCCCTTTACGCTCGCCTATTTCACGGGCAGCAAGGAGCACAACATCGCCATGCGCCAAAGAGCCATCGACCGAGGTCTGCGACTGAACGAATTTGGCCTCATCCCGGAGAAAGAGGCCGGCGAGCTCAAAGGCATGGAGGCCGCCATGTATTCGCTGAAAGCCAACGATGAAGCCGACATCTATGCGCACTTGGACCTCGCTTACGTGCCACCGGAACTGCGAGAAGACATGGGCGAAGTCGAGGCTGCCCAAAACGGGAACCTCCCAAAATTGATTGAACCCACCAACATCAAGGGTGCCCTGCACAACCACACGACGCTTTCAGACGGTGAGCACAGCCTCGAAATGATGGCGGACACCGCCAGAAAGATGGGTTGGAATTGGCTGGGCATCGCCGATCACTCCCCGTCGCTCAAAATCGCTAACGGTGCCAGCGCCGAAGACCTGCTCAAGCAAGTGGCCACCATTCGAGAATACAATGCCCAATGGGAGCAAGATGGCGTTGACTTCCAACTCTTCGCAGGCGTGGAATCCGACATCTTGGCCGGTGGGAAACTCGACCATCCGGACGATGTTCTGGCGCAACTCGATTACGTGGTGGCGAGCGTGCACGCTATGACAAAGTGGCGAGGCAGGGACGAAGTGGAAAACACCGAGGAACTCATACGGGCCATTGATCATCCAGCCACGACCGTGCTGGGCCACCCAACCGGTCGCATTCTTCAGGGCCGCGAAGGCTACGAAATCGACCTTTTCGCCGTCTTGGAGCACATGGCCGAACACAACGACGAAGGGCGATTGAAGGCCGTGGAACTCAACGCGAGTCCGTACCGTCTCGACCTCGATTGGCGACTTTGCAAGCACGCCAAAGGCCTTGGCGTGCCGATTATCATTAACCCCGATGCCCATTCCATGCGAGGGCTTAGCGACGTTGCCTACGGTGTTATGACGGCACGAAAGGGGTGGATAGAGCCGCAAGACGCGTTGAATTCCCTTTCTCGTGAAGAACTCTCAAAACGCATGTCAACGTGAAACAAAAGCACACCTTCATGACTCACCCCCGCCTCCTCATTCCATGCGCACCCTGCGGACGGCCATTATGGGCAGCATGATGGTCCTGCCGGGTTTGGTTCTGGGCTTGCTCATTTGGTACATGGCCGGAAGGCCTGAAGGCGAGCCATGGGAGACGCTGATTTGCAACGGTATCCCGCTGGCCTCAATTTTCATGGGTCTTTATTTCGGGTGGCAAACCGGGGAAGAATACAGCGCAACTTACGAAGGTTGAGTGGTCCCGTGAAACGCCAAGACAAGGCCGTCATCATCGCCGCCAAACTCGAGGAACTCTACCCTGAAATCCCCGTGCCTTTGGACCACTCCAACGCCTTTGAGTTGCTTATTGCCGTGCTGATGAGCGCTCAAACCACCGACCTCAAAGTGAACGAAGTCACCCCGGCGCTGTTCGCCAAAGCGAGCACGGCGGCGGCCATGGCGTCCCTTGATGTCGAAACCATCCTGGCCGACATTCGACAGGTCGGTTTGGCTCCAACCAAAGCGAAGAACATCAAACGGCTGTCTGAAATGTTGGTTGAACACCACAATGGCGAAGTCCCTGCGTCCTTTGAGGCGCTCGAGGCACTTCCAGGTGTCGGCCACAAAACAGCCTCGGTAGTCATGGCTCAAGCCTTTGACGTGCCCGCCTTTCCCGTTGATACCCACATCCATCGACTGGCGGCAAGATGGGGCCTGTCCAACGGCAAGAACGTCGAAAAAACCGAAAAAGACCTGAAAGCGGTCTTTCCCAAAGAGAAATGGAACGACCTCCACCTCCAAATCATCTTCTTTGGCAGGGAGTATTGCCCCGCTCGGTACCACGATTTGACGACGTGCCCCATCTGCTCGTGGGCAGCCACCAAGAAGCGCATTCGCGAGGAAATGAAACGCTGAGCATCAGAAGAGCGAGAACCCTCGCCCGACGATGCTGGTGATCATGATAACGCCGGCGAGCATCATCGTGATGCGAACGGCCACGTGCTGATCATCGTCTTCTTGAGACTCCCGGAAGAACGCATAGCCCAAGAGCACCACCGCACCCGTTTGAAGGACGGTGGAAACGGCAGCGAGGAGGGCGACCTGGCCTTCGTAACTGTCGACGTCATCGAGGTACTGCTGCGACTCTTTTTCGTCGAGCATGTCGTAATCAGCGATGTTCGGTGCTGAGGATTCAAGAGGAAACTGGGCGAAAGTGGCCGAAATGACGAGGAGAATCGTGCCGATCATGAGCCACTTTTGGAAGGAATACATGCTGCCTTTGGCCATCGTCGCGGCGGGGGGCTGGTACGGTGAGGCTGCTGCGGGGGGCGGGGGCATCGCTGGTTGCATTGGGCGAAACTGGGCGAGCGGGGGTATGAATGTTCCCGCACGTCAAACGCTGAAGATGCTGCTTGCCCCTTCAAGGACGATGGCAGTAAACAGGGAGGCGAGGCCTGCGACCCAGGTCAACTGAATCATCTGGCCGATGGCGCTTGTGCGTGTGCCCCCTCGAAGCCGGGTCGCAATAGAGGAGACCGCCACGACCTGCATCAGAATAAGCAGCGAAATGATGATCTTGAACATCCTGATGTTGTCGTCAACCGATGAGGCATCTTCCATTACGGGCAAGGCGATGCCGCCACCGAAATCCGAAAGGGCGCTCACGTCCGTATCGGTCAGCCCCGAGGCCACGCCGGCAATGGCCTCACCGAGCTGCAACACGATTGACGTGGTGACGTTTAGCGAAGCGACGCTTGAAATCAACAAACCAAGAGCAACGCCCCACATCGTGTTGGCCGAAAGGGCGCGACGGTTTCGCAAGGACAGCAAATTGCCCACGCTACGGGAAACCATCTCGGCCGTCCCTGCGGGCTGACCGGAAGATTGCGAGCCTTCGATGTAGATGCGAGTGTAGCGAGAGATAACCGCTGAGTTGGTATCGGCGGTGAAGTAATCCCAGGCGCGGTCGGAATCGATGCGGGTGGAAAGACGTTTTTCAAGACGGTCAATGGAATTGTCAAGCATACCGAAGTCGATACCTCGCAACGCTTTGATGGTCGCCGAGGGTTCCGCTGAACGGGCTTGAGCCGTGCCGCCAAGCGCCCGAATGAAATCGGGCTACGTCTCGTCTCGACGTTGAATTTGGTTTTCTTCCCGGCGCACCACGAAGGCTGGAATGAGGAGCGGTGAGAAAGGAAGGACGATGAACAAAAGGCCGTACTTCTCCCACTCGGTGGTGATGATGTCCCACGTCCAAATCAGTGTGAGCGTCGACAGGACGACAAGACCCGCAGCCACGCCCCCGGAGAGCAACAACGAACGACGGAAATTGATTCTAAACGGCGTGTCCATCTCGTCCCTAGCGAACGTGGCGTCCTTTGGAATCGTGGCACGGAAAGCGAACACGGCGGCGATTTGAATGAAGAGAAAGACGAGGGAAGCGAGCAACAGGAAACGAAGCCGGCTTGCAATTTCAATCGGCGTATCGTTGGCGCCACCAACTTCGAACAGCACCAAATGGATGCCGGCGATGACCAAACCAAACAGACCTGCCGTGGTCAGCGAGACGTAAATTTCCTTGAGCGTATCCACCGACTCGAGACGGGTGTCGTAGAGCGTGTTGTATTGCTCAGCAATAGTTTCCTGTTCCGAACGCATGAATTCGTCAATCGGCTGCCCAGCCTCAATGGAAAACGCCATTCGGTCAAGGAAATCGGACCACAGCGGACTCGGGCTTTGGTGGGCCACGATTCGTGCGGCTTCGGGAAGGGAAGTGTTCCATTTGTCAACAAGGGTCTCGATGCGCTTCACCTCAGACGCCAATTCGCCGTAATCCCTCATTTGTTTGAGGATGTCAAAGATGGATTGCGCCCCGACTTCCCCAATTGAAAGAATGCCCATTCGCGTGATGAACATGTGCATTTCTTCCTCGATCAGCGTGGCGGAGCGCTGAACCTCCAAGACAGGAAACGCCACGGCTGCAAGAACCGACATGGCGGTCAGCAATATCACCAGAAACGGTCCAGTGATGCCAGAAAACAGGGCCCCCTCAGCGAGGCCACCCGTCAGGAAAACAAGGACGATGGAGGCGAAAAACGTCACAACACCGGCGGGAGCAACATACAATGTCAAAAATCGCTGAACGGGCATCTCAAGACGTCGGAGGGCTATTTGCCAAATCGGCATGCGCTCCATGTTGTTCACCCTCAGTTGTGGTTGATGCCCACCCACGTGTCAATGGCTCTGTCAAAGTGTTCCCAGCCGTTCGTGTAGTAGATACCAAGCAGGTCGAAGACGTCGTCGTAGTGGGTCAAATCCCTGTCGGCCATGCGTTGAATGGCATCCGCTCTGCGAAGCATTTCGTCGTAGATATCCCGTTTGCTCGAGAAGCCCGCCATTGCAGCGATTTTGTTTTCCAGCAGGTGCGATTGGAACATACCACGGAAGTAGTGCTTGTCCTTCACAGGGTCCCATTCAAACATGCCACGGGTGAGCACACCGTCACTGTGTTTGTTGTAGCCGATGACCTCGTCGATACCGGTGATACGACGGGCAATACCGCCTCCGGGCGCTTCAACAACCTCCTGGAAGATGGCAAAATTGAGGTTGTCGAAAAACCGAATGGGGACGTTGATCGGGTCGCCCGTGAACCGTTGAATCATTTTGACGATGGAGGAAGCGTGGAACGTGGCGATAACGGGGTGACCGGTCTGCATGGCTTGGAAAGCCGTCGCCCCTTCAACACCGCGAATTTCACCGATGATGATGTAGCGAGGGCGGCTACGCAAGGCCGCTTTGAGCAAATCGAACATCTCGACCCGGGAGTCCTCGTTTTTCGCATCTCGGGTCACAAGGCGCTGCCATATCTTGTGGCGAACCTTGACTTCGGGTGTGTCCTCCGCAGAATAAATCTTAACGTTGTGGTCAATGAAGGGTAGAATGGCGTTGAGCGTCGTGGTTTTTCCGGAAGCCGTTTCCCCGGACACGAGAACGGACATGCCGTATTCCAAGCATATCCAGATGTAAGCCGCTTGTTGCGCCGACATCGTTCCCCACTTGATGAGTTGGATGACCGAAATCGTTTCTTCAGCGAATTTGCGGATGGTAAACGACGGCCCGAGCATGGACACGTCGTCAGAGAAGATAATATTGATACGGGAACCGTCGAGAAGCACACCGTCGATGATGGGTTTGTTGTCCGATACCGGCCGACCGATACGCTCGGACATCGCTCGAAGGTAGCGAGAAAGCAATTCGCGTTCCCTGAAGCGAATGTTTGACGTTACCATGCCGAAGACCTTGTGGTCCATGTGGATGTGCTTGAGCCCAACGGAGTGAATGTCTTCCAGCATTTCGTCCGACAGAAGAGGCTCGAGCGGACCGTTCCGAATCAGGTCGCGTATCACCACGTAGGTCAAGCGTTCACGCTGAGCGGGTGACACGGTGAGGCGCTTGTCGTCCATGCCGATCATCTCCCAGAGACGTCCTTGCCGTCGAACGAGGTTGCTGGCGTCTCGGTCGAGGATGGTGTAGCGCTCAATCATTTGTTCGAGGATGTTCTCAAACTCGTTGTCGGTGGTAAAGGACGGCGCTGTCGGTGCTTCTTGAAGGAGGGTTTCCACGAGTTCTCGTCGGATGTTCTCTTCCTCTTCGGTCAACTGTGGTTCCAGACCGAACCACAAAATGGTCCCGCCACCGTCGTCGTCGGCCGGAGGTTCGTAGATGTGGACAAAGATGGGTTCACGCGTTACGTAGATGAGGTTGAGCGGCCGTTGCTTTTTCGCATCCCGGTCCAGCGGCCCGTAGTAGATGGGCCGAGAACCGTAACGCATCTCGAAATCCCGCACCCATTCGGCAACGTGCGGGTAGGCCGCCATGACGCCGTTCAGGTCGCCTTTTGCAAATCGAGGTTCGTCCACCATGATGTCGTCCTCCTCAGCTCACCGCCGTGATGTCAACAATGAAGCCCATGCCGGGCTCAACTCGCCAACCGACCGAGGTCTGAATCGGTCCCCCTGCGCGAAGGAAGCGCGTGATGATGATGTTTCGTTTGAGTTCCCCCCCAATCATGGCGTTCTCCAAATCCAGCACGACCTCGGCCGAGGCACGAAGCGTGTGGAGCAGGGTGCTGTCCATTTCTTCTGGGTCGGCGCACAGCATGAAGGAGCGCCCGTCGGAGGCAATTTTTCTGAGTTGTTGGATGAGCGCGAAATGATCCGCTCTGGTCCCACCTTCCGGCATCAGGGAACTGGCAGAATCAATCACGATGACGTCGGCTGCTGGAATGGCTGGACTGTTTAGGACTTCCTGAAGCGTCACGTCTTGCCGTGCGTCAGCCACCGTTCCGTAGCGACTCAGCACCATGACCCGACCTTCACGAATCGCTTCGGTCATGCCGTAGCCAATGCTTTCCATCTGCTCAATCCATCCACGCGTCGTGAGTTCGGTGGTGATGACAAGCACCTTCACACCGTTGTGAGCCATGCCGTGGATAAGGCGTTGCGCAATGAGGGATTTGCCAGCCCCTACCTTGCCTTGAAGCAGGTAGAGGGAGCGGTTCGGGAGACGCAGACCCATCGAGTCGGCCAGCGAATCGGTTTCAACCACAAAGGGAAAACCGTCCTCGACCGGCTTGTGAGCCGTCATGAAAGGGTTGTCTTCAGGCGAAGGCATTCAATCTCACCTCCGCATTCGTGGACGCCGAGTACGTGCGACCGTTGACGAACTCGGACACTCCGATGAAGTAGACGGCGACATCATCCCCGTCGGAATAAGACCAGCTGTTGTCGGTTAACGTAACCTCGAGGAGGTCCCCTGGATTCCAATCGGTACCGCTCGGTTTTACCGATACCGCTACCGACGTCGGTGACTCACCGTCAATGAGCACCTCGAAGTCCGAGGTGTCGAGGTCGTAAGCCCCGGTGTTGGCGAAATACAGCACGATGGTGTTGGCCGTCGTGTTGTGGGCCACCATGGCCGGGTCGCCCGCAAGAGCAACAGAAACGTCATCCTGGTCGGCAGCCGCGCGATCGTTGATTTGGGTGACTCGCACGGCGTCGCTCCATTCAGAGATGAGCACGGCGCTGGCACCGCCAGATATCAACAAGCCCGTGATGAGCATGATGATTGAGGAAGCACCGCCGTCAGCCATGCCATCACCACAACCCGTGCCCGACGGTGGTGGAACCCACCGAGAGGGTCATTCGTTCATTGCCGTTCAAGCCCGTATCGTACCAGTTCAGAAAGAGCGTTTCTCCAGAAAACCAAAGATTGGAACTTATCGACGACTGGTACACCGTTGAGAAAGGTGTGGGATCCTGTCCGTCGAGAAACAGCCACATGTCGTCGTGGTCAACGGTCGTCGAGCCGGTGTTGGTCATGTTGGCATACAACACATTACCCCGTACGGCGGTGAGGCTAGCAACGGAGGTCGGCGTACCGCCACCGTTCACAACAAGGCTGGGTAGCGACGTGTAATTGCCGTGGCTGGTGACTTCCACGGCCGTGATCGCTCCCGAACTGTTGACGGTGTAGGTGGCGGAAAAACCGCCGCTTCCGCTTGAGGCTTCAATCGTGCCTCCGCTGCTGTAGCCCGAACCGCCGCTGACGATGGTGACGTCAACGATAGCACCGGTGTAGATGACGGCGTCGTCAATGGTGAAGGTCGGCAGGGGTTCTTCGGCCTCCTCAATCCTGTCAACACCTGATTCAATCTGTGTTGAAATGGACTGGTAGGCCATTGAAAACACCACCAGCATCGAAATGCCGATAATGAGTCCACCCACACCAACCGACGCACCCATGTCACTCTTCTCCCTGAAGCATGTGCAACTGACGCCATGAAGAGACCAGTGCTGAAAAGACCAACAGTTGCCGGTGAGGCAAATGGTCTTCCAGCGCCGTCTCGGGGTCGCCAGGTTCTGCAAGTTGAACAATAGCGAGAACAGCGTGTCCTTCGTCTTCGGTCAACATGCCCGATTCCATGGCTTTCTGCGTGAAGCTCACGGCCGCCATGCCGGACATGTGATCGAGCAACAACGCTGCCACGGTTGGCGCACCGGTGCTTGAGTGACCGTTGCCGGAGCCGCTTGAGCGAGGGGCGACGAGGAACGGATTGGCCGCCAAGGCTTGCGCCTCGTACAACTCAACCAGTTGACCCTGGTCGTCTTCCATCATGCGGGATGTACCGCCAACTTCAACCACTTCACCACTGGCCGTGATGATCCGGTCGCCTGTGGCGCTGTCGTGCTCGTACTCTTCTTCGCTGTCATCAGCGTCATGTTCTGTTGAACCTGCGTCGATGCTACTGGCCGGTACACCCTCTTCAAGACGGTGTTCAACCATGCGAAGAACGTCTTCAACCATGTCCAAACGACTGCTGATGAGGCGCTCGAGACCGGAAGTATCCACCGTCGCTGGGGCTGCCGGCACCGGCGTGGGCGCCGGCGCAAGGGTCGCCGCGACGTTGGGTACGCTCTGCTGGCTGTTGATTCGCGCTCGTGTTGGTCCGGGCGAAATGGTCCACGCATCTTCCTCGGTGAGCAAGCCCTGTTCGGGAAACGGCACCTGTTCTACGGCCACGTTGGCCAGTATCTTCAGGCGTTCCTCGCTCATCGATTGGTCAGCGCTTTTGTTTCCACCCGAGTTTCCACTGAATGGCCATGCCATGTGATAACCTCCTTCCGAGAGTCAGGGTTGACTCTCAGAAGCGATCAAACCACAAGGGCGCCGGCAGAGGTGTCGTCAACGGTCAGCGTCTCGTAAGTGGTACCACCGTTCATGACGTGAAGGTACAACTGAGCCGTGGAAACAGCGTCTGGACCGCAGTCCGTAGCAGCGTCGTCAGCGTCGATGTAGACGATGTAGCCGACACCGACCTGAAGGTTTCCGGTGATGTCGTTCTCGGTCTCCATGACGTGCACGTCGCCGTTGGCCAGGGTGCCCTCAACGATGCCGTTGGCACAGAAGACCTGGAAGGAGATGCCGGTGGCCGGCGTGGGGTCGCTGCCAGGTGCGAGACGCACGACGAGATGGTACTCGTCCGTGACCGCAGTTGCACTGCCCGTGCCGACATAAGCGGTGTTGATCATGATCTTCCCGCTCATCTCGTCCGCGGTGTCGTCACCGGCGGTCTGTGCGTTCTGCTGGAGTTTTTCAGCGGTCTGAATGATGACCGCTGCTGCGACAGCAGCGACCAAAATCAATGCGATGAAGACAATCATGGCGCCAATACCGATGGCTGCAATCTTGTCGTCCTTCATGGAGTCGTTGTGCGTGTTGGTCTTCAAATGACCACCTCGCCGTTTCCAACGCCGCCACCGTAGTTCAGAACTTCGTAGGTGAAACCTCCGGTTCCGGACTGGACGTTGAGCGTGTGCTGATCGTTGGCGGTTGGGACGCACGTGGCAGGGTTGAGCTGCACCGTGTAGGTCGCACCGGGGTTGATGGTGGCCTGCACCGTACCCGTGAGGTCCGAGGCCGGCGTGGTCGTTCCCACAGCGCCAAAGTCCCCGGTGTCCGTTGCACCGTTGACACCCAAGTCACAGGTGATCAACCACTGAATGGTCGTGGCCGTGACCGGGTCTGAGCCGGGAGCCAGCTCAAAGGTCACGTACAGATCATTCGTGTTGACGATCACCACCGACTTGACGGAAATCTTCGATGCCATCATGTCGGTCGTGTCTTCACCCGTGGTCTGTGCGTTCTGCTGCAACTTTTCGGCCGTCTGGATGATGACCGCAGCTGCCACCGCAGCAACCAGAATCAACGCAATGAAGACAATCATTGCCCCGATACCGATCGCAGCGACGTTGTCGCTTTGTTCGTTCTTTCTTTCATTTTTCATGTTTTTCACCTTTTTTTTTCTTATCCCCCGCCGCTGCGGGTGGAATGGGATGGCGGTCAAAGAGCACCTCCTTGACCGAGGTTGATGCGAAGCGGCATGCGGATAGCAGCCACTTCGTCGGGAGCGAGATTACGGATGAACGGCACCTCATCGGTGGCGTAGCCGGGGGGTATCCACGGCGTCAACAGCACCTCTGAGAGCGGTTCCATCGAGCGGTTTTGGACGCGCATCGTGATGTGGATTTCACCGGAGCGCATTTCGTAGGCCGTTGCGACCGAAAGTTTCCTTGTCAAGGGGACATCTTCGGAAGAGAGACGGAAATCGGGTTGAATGTCAAAGCGAAGCGGGATGTTGCCGCCGGGGGCGATGATGGGCAGGTCCACGTTAGGCGGGTTGGCCGTCCAACCTTCCGGCACCGGCGGCTTCAACCGCAGCATCGGCATGGGAATGGGGCCGTCGTTGATGATCCGTACCAGAAGCACACCGGACTCGCCACCGGCTGGCCATCGGGTATCGACGCCCATCCAAAAGTGGCGGAACAGGAAGGGGTTGAGCGTTGAGGTGTTACCCCCAATCATGTCCTCGAGGAGGTCCTCAACTTCTTCGGTGGAAGCCCGAATATCGCCTACTTCGGCCGCTGCCGTCGCTTCTCTCAATTTGTAGAGAATACGCTCGGCCTCCTCCAATGAAATGTGCTTGTGAACCAGCAAGCGATGCAGCATAGCGATGCTTCGTCGCAGGTGGAGAACATCTTCTTCCAATTCGGCAAGCGTGCGCTCGGCACGACGCAACGACCGCTTCGCTTGACCCAGTTGATGCAGGCTGAGGTGAACCTTCACTTCGCTGAGATCCATGTCGGTTTCGGCAAGGGAGGGGTTTTCTCTCCGGGCGGCCTGTCGGGCGATGCGCTCAAGGGTCTGAGAGGCCTCCCGAATGCCCTGCTCTCGCTGAGCTCGCTCTTCCGCCATCACGTCGTCAGGAACGTCAAGGCCGTCAGTCATCGTTTTCCACCTCCGTCGAAGAAGAGAATTCCAGGTCCGTCGCTGGTTGTTTTTCGCTGTCCAATCCCGACGATGATGCCGAAGGCGTGCCCTCGCTGAGGATGGCCGTGAAGTCAAGACCGTCGTCGGCCAAATCGTTGAGCAGGCGGGCCGGGTCGGCTAGGTCCCGCTCAATACGGATGGAACGGATTTCGGCATCCGTCATGCGGCCGTAGAGGTTGCCGTACATCTTGTCAGACCGCCTCAGCAGGTACCACACACCAAACATGGTGAGGAAGAAGTAGCCAGCCATGGCGACGAGGTTGTTGCTGGCGGTTGAGAGTTGCGGCGGCAGACCCAGAACGATGGCGAGCATGCCCAAGACCGGTATGGAGAGAATGATGGTGAGTTGCCGTCGGCTGTCCTTGAGCGCCTCGAAGTGGTCTGAATACACCGTAGAAGTCCCTTTGCGAGCTCGCTGGTAGTCCTCGTGGATGAGACGGAATTCATCGCTGCTCTTCCAGGTCATGCGCCAGAGGTAGGCGACGCAAAGCAGGAGAACAGCCGGTCCGTAATACTGAACGTTGAACAGATGGAAAGCAAAACCAAAGGCCAGCACGCCCGCATAGACGCCGCCCAACTGCCATTTCTCAGACTGGCTCGAGAGTCGAACGAAAATGATGGACAAAAGCCCAGCAACAACGCACGCAACGAACACGATGGAGAGGTCAGGTGACCATGAGTAGACCGTTTCCTGACCCAGTCCAACGCCCTGAGAGTTGTCATTTTTAGCATCGTTGCCCGATGAAAATTCACCGTCGAGTAAAAACATGGGCGATGACAAAGAAGCGTCACAGTTTATCTCTTTCTTCACTTCCCACCAGTCGATCACCTTGGGTCGTACGGTCCATGTAAAGGTGTGTTCAGCGGATTCGTTGAGCACATCCAACATGCCGGGCTGGTCCAAAATATCGACATCTCCATGACAATCCAGCGAGGCCGTGATGTAGTCGGCTCTGGCGGTACCGTAGTTTTTGACAATCACCGAATAGGTGGTTTCCTGCCCTTCATAGAACGCCTCGGGGTTCTCAGGCCCCTGAGATTGAATTGCAGGGTCCGCGTAAACGTCTAGACGATACCTGAACACGGCATCATGATACACGGTGTAGTTGTTGTGTTCGTCGGGGTGGTACAACCTGAACTCCAAGTCCCATCCATCGTTGGGGAGCACCGCAGGCGGGACCGGGGAATCAACGGTGATGTCGATGATTTCCACTCTGTAAGGTTGAGCGGTGTCGAGAGTTATTCGGTTGCCAAGTGAGGTTGACCCGCAAACAGCGGTCAAGTCAAGGGTCTGCACAGCATCGTTGGAATCGATAATGCTGAACGACCAGTTGTACTCGTCGCCAATTGGAGAGGGGTTGAGCAGGCGTGTGGCACCGCAAAGTTCCAACTCGTACGCAACGGCCTGTTCAGGGCCCGTGGGGATGTGTGCGTATTCGATTTCGTACCCTTCGCCATCGCCATCGTCGTTCTTTGCGACCAGCTGTTCGTTCGGCTGGAAGAAGCGGTTCATCTGCAAGAGCGTGATGTACTCAGCACTGCCCTGCATGTTGACATCGGTCGGCTCAAGAGTCACGACCAAGTTGGCTTTGAGCGTCAAAGCAGGTTGTGCTCCATTTTGGCGTAGTGAAAATTCCAGATCAACCGTTTCTCCGCGCTGTATGGATAGGGTTGAATCGGCTCCGGGGGAGACTTGCCAATCATCGCTCGTCACCGTCAATCCGGCTTGAAGAATGGTGTAATTCACGGCCACAGAAACGTCGGTGTTGCCTGTGTTCTTGACCGTCACGTCCCAACTACGGTCTGTACCGGGCAAGAAATCCATGGTTGATGGCCAACCTTCAACTTCAACCTCAAACATCGGGTCCACACTGAGGCGGAAGACGTGTGTTGTCAGCAACTCCCGGGTCGTTTGATTGGTGACGTTCATCGTGACGGTGTACTCCTCGCCGCTGAGCATGGCATCGTCGTCACTCAACGCTGGGACGTCCACATCAAAAGAGCCCGATGTGCTTTCGTTGACACCCAACTGCAGAGGAACGTTTGCGGGTGTTACCGTCCAGCCACCTTCAACGCTCGTCTCAATGATGATGTTCTCGACCAAATTTCCGCGGTTGATGAGCGTGTAGTCCACCGTGAACACCTCCCCTGGCTTGACGCCGAACTCGGCGTTTGACGCAGGGGCCGTAAATCGCATGTCGTTGTTGATGCTGATATTACCGAGGATGTTCGCCGACAGGCTGATGTCCGAATCGGCGTTGGTGACCAAAACGGTCGCTAGGTAGTTAGCAGCCGCCAAAGCGCCGCTGTTAGCTTTGAGTTCAACCCGCACGGTGGACTCAAATCCGGCACCGATTTCAACA